>OHGG01001015.1_pt1 | contig 12452 bp, 14 predicted proteins | sample 1567641 | NCBI WGS metagenome assembly OHGG01 (sample SAMEA3879561, study PRJEB24766) | human gut metagenome | biome: human-associated habitat; feature: feces | place: USA | collected 1985/1987
AAAGACGTTCACTTTTTTCCCAAAATGGATCGCCACCGGACCCTTCGCCCTTGGTGTTGGTCATCAGGGTCGTGACCAGTTTCAGAATGTCCTTTTCGCTGTGGACATAGGCGAAGGGGTTGTAGTGCATCGACTTTTTGAAGTTTATGGTGTTCAGAACTTTTACCTTATAACCATTTTTCAGCATGGCCTGCCCACATTCAAGCACGATAGTACCTTTGGGCTGCATTTTGTCAAGATAAAAAATCAAGATGCTGCTGTAAATTCAAAAATTACCAGCTTTCGCTTCTTTTTGAATGATTTTCCGCATTTGAGTGTCTAATGTGTTCTTTGAGCTCGGATTGAAAAAAATGTTGACGTTGTAAGTTGTGTTTCTGACTCGCATGGTCAACATTCCATCCGCAGGGCGATGTTCGGTCAATGTGATAGTTTTGCTCATTTGCGCTTCTCCTCTTACAATGTGTGTTCGCTTTCTTTTGGCTGGGTCTGTGATTTTTTCTGTTCAAGTGCTGCCTTGCTATCGTTCAACTTCTTCAGCACCGATTCCTTTTCCGGGGTCTTGCCGCCCGGTGCGGAAAGCTGCTGCTTATTCAGCACCATGTCGATATACTTGCGGATATTTTTCAGTGCGGAGATATCCGGCTGCAAGGTTTCCAGTTGGGTGCGCAGCTCTGCACTGCTGGATTGCAGCGCAGAAAATTCGGCATCCAATGCCGAAAAATCCACCGCTGTGCTGCCGTTCAGCTTCATCAGGGTGCGGACGGCTTTATTGAATGCGTCCAGCTCGTCCTTGTGCTGGGCAGCGTAAGCGTCCTTGGTCAACTTGAAGTTCTTCTTGATAAAGGTGTCGTGGATGGGCTTCAGCTTGGCATGGGCGGCGGCAGCATCCTTGATCTGGGCGATTGCCCGCATACGGTTTTCGTTCTGCTTCAACTGCCTACGGAGAGGGGCGGCGGTCTGGTTCAGGTTAGAAATTGCGGTATCCAGATCCTCGATGGTGTTCAGAGAATGGGCTTTCAGATAGTCCACCGCCCGTTTGACTTCCTCAAAGTCTCGGACAGTGCATTTCAGTTTTGCCTTGCCAGACCAATCGCTGCGCTGCTCGTTGCGGAGGTTGAAGTAATCCACCAGCAGGTCGGACAGCATTGGCTCCTTGGCTTGTTCCAGTGCATCCAAAAGAATCTGCTTCTTTTCATTCAGGTCTGCGATCCAGCGTTGCAGCCCACGAATCGCACTGCGGATGGACTGCATCAGGCTATTGGCGGCGCGAATATCCCGGTTCAGGTTGCCGAGAAAAGTTTCCACTCCACGCTTTTCCATCTGGTGTGCGGCGGGACCGAGATGCACGGTCGGTATCTGCTGGATGCCCTGTCGCTCAAAGGAGCGCAGGTCAACACGTTCCGGGCGGCCAGCCGCTTCCAAATAGCGGTTGGTAATGGTCTCCCAGCCATGCCGCCAGACCTCGGCATACTTCTGGTCGTTCCAGTCCACCGTGTTTTCCTTGTGGCACTTCCAGTTGCCGGAAGCGAGCCGGATGCGCTCACCGTTCTCGTCAAGGTCGTACACCTTTCTGGCTTTCGGGAGCCACTTGCCGTGTTCATCTATTGCCCGGAGCGTCAGCAGAATGTGAGCGTGTGGGTTTCCATCTCCCTTGTCGTGGATGGCAAAGTCGGCAATCATCCCTTTGGAAACAAACTGCTCCTGACAAAACTCTTTTATCATGGACAAATACTGCTCCTTCGGCACCTCCACCGGGAACGCCAGCACGATGCGCCGGGCAAGCTGGGAGTTCCACTGGTTCTCCACAGCTTCTACGGCGTTCCAGAGGGTCGCCCGGTCTGCATATCCGGGCGGCGCATAGGATGGCAGCATGATCTCAGCGTGGACAAGCTCTTTCTTCTTGTTGTAGAATTTTGTTCTCTGGTCGTACTCGCTGAACAGCCGTTCGCCGCTCTGGTAAGCGGCCCCGGCAACAGCGGACTGCCCTTGGCTGCGTTTGACGATAGTAATTTTGAAATGCGGACACGGAATAGGCATCACCCCCGTTGATGATATTTGAATCGTTCTCTTGTAAAAATCACGAACTTATGGTACTATTAATTTGAATAAGCAAGCAGAAAGTTGGTGAACCAATGTCGGAAAGAAAATCACAACAAGAGTTGGATTTTGAACGGAAACATGAAGAAGATTTGCAGCGGCTGCGTGGATTGCGGTTGATTGATGATGATTTCATGGCTGCGGTGTTTGAAGAACGCGCCTGTGCTGAGTTTCTTTTGCAGATCATCTTGAAACGTGATGACTTGACCGTCAAAGAGGTTCACGGCCAGTACAGCATCAAAAATCTGCAAGGCCGTTCAGTCCGATTGGATATTTTGGCAGTGGATCGGGAAAACCGTGCATATAATATTGAGGTGCAGCGCAGTGACCGTGGTGCGAGTGAAAAACGTGCACGGTATAACAGTAGTCTGTTGGATGCAAACCTGACTGATGCGGGCGATGATTACGATGCGCTGAACGAAACATACGTTATCTTTATCACCGAAAATGACGTATTAAAGGCCGGCCTTCCAATTTATCATGTTGACCGTACAATTCGGGAAACTGGAACGTTTTTTAATGATCAGGCTCACATCGTTTATGTAAACTCACAAATCAAGGACGAAACCGCATTAGGAAAACTGATGCACGACTTTTTCTGTACCAACTCGAAGGATATGAATTATTCCATTTTGGCACAGAGGGTTCGTTATTTCAAAGAAGACACGAAGGGAGTGGCAGCTATGTGCAGAGCTATGGAAAAGATGCGGGATGAAACCGAGCATGAAACATCGGTCAAACACGCATTGGCAATGTTGGCAGATGGTGTGCCTTGTGAAAAGGTGGCAAAGTACACCGACCTTTCAATTGAGGAAGTCCGGGCATTAGCTGAAAAGAAATCTGCCTAACAAAAAGATAAGCCGATTGGAAATGTTGCTGTTTCCAATCGGCTTTTTCATGCGTGTTTTATGGTAGCGGGCAAAAGGATAGCTGCAAAGCAGCGCAAGGAAAATGCAGTTTTCCTTGGGATGGAATCGGGCTGGCGCACAAACGCCAGCTTCGATTTCATCGAGCCGTCTGCAAGACCGCAATTTCACCGGAACGGTGTATAATTGCGCCCTATTACAATAGGGTTGGGACCGGATATGGTAGCCAGCCATATTCCATTCCAACTCGTACCTAAGTTACAATAAGAGAGTAATCGGCTGACGCATTGCGCCCTGGGCAGTTACGCCCGCAACAAAGACAGTTCGCCATCTCTCTTGTTGTAGCATTCGTTTTAAGCAGGTTGAGCCACCGCCAAGCGGAGCGTTCGTGTCACCCAATAGATTGAATCGGCAACGAGTAAAGATGGATTCCGGTTGCAAATACAAAAAATGGAGGAAAGATCATGAACGCAGTAGGCATTGACGTTTCCAAAGGGAAGAGCATGGTTTGTGTTATGCGCCCCTTCGGAGAAGTGGTACTCGAACCTTTTGAAGTTTTACATACCGCCCAGAACCTGCACGATCTGGCGGAGAAGCTCAAAGCTCTGGACGGAGAGACCCGCGTTGTTCTGGAAGCCACCGGGAATTACCACAAACCGGTTGCTTTCGTTTTACACAATGCGGGCTTATTTGTTTCCGTAGTCAACCCTGTTCTAATTCACGACTACGACAACAACAGTTTAAGACGTGTCAAGACGGATAGGAAAGACGCTGTTAAAATCGCCAACTATACGCTCGACAAGTGGACACGGCTGCGGCAATACCTTCCCGAAGATGATACCCGGCTGGCTTTGAAGAATTGTTATCGCCAGTACCAGCAAGCCGTAGCGATTCGTACTATGCTGAAGAATAATCTGATTTCATCTCTTGACCTGACCTTTCCAGATGCCAATAAGTTGTTTACTAGCCCTGCGAAGAGCAATGGATGTGAGAAATGGGTCGATTTTATCGGAGATTTCTGGCACAGCGAGTGCATTTCAAGTCTTTCTGCGAATGCTTTTGCCAAAAAATATCTGAAGTGGTGCCAGAAACACGGATACGTTTTCACTCGTTCAAAATCGGACGAGATCTATGCCTGTGCCGTTAATTCCGCTTCTCTTCCGAAATCGCCCACCTCAAAACTCCTTATCCAGCAACAGGTCGCTCAATTGAAAGCCGTATCTCAGTCAGTTGCTGCATTCCGGCAGGAAATGCTTCGCCTCTCTCAGCAGCTTCCTGAATTTGACACCGTGATGGAAATGTACGGCGTCGGCCCTTCTCTCGGCCCTCAGCTGATGGCCGAAATCGGGGATGTCCGCCGCTTTTCCTCCAAGAAATCTCTCATTGCTTTTGCGGGAATTGAGCCGCAGCCAAACGACTCTGGCAAGGTCGTTGGGAATGATAAAGGAATCAGCAAAGTTGGTTCAGCAGTTTTGCGAAGAACACTTTTTCTGATTATGACTGTTATTTTGCAAACACAGCCACAGGATGAACCTGTTTTTCAGTTCATGAACAAAAAGCGCTCAGAGGGAAAGCCCTACAAAGTTTACATGATGGCTTCGGCCAACAAGTTCTTACGAATCTACTACGCTAGAGTGAAAGCTGTAATGGACTCCGAACGCTCACAGTAAGCATGGATATTTGTTTTTGGACGTAATTTCCTCTTGAGCCTGAGCTAAATCCAAAGAACCACTTAGCTGGCGCAGCGAACCCTTGACAAACCGAAGCATTCAAATGCTATCCTGATTTTGCGAGGGCTGGCTGGGCTTGCTTTGCTATCCCCTCCGTCGCCCTCGCTGTGTTTTGACCAGCATTTGAATGCTGTTTGTCATGGGCAGCGGTTGGTTGGCGAATTTTCTTATTTTAGGGCTTGACTTTTATTAGCAGGTCTTTATTCTAAAGGGTGCGGAACGCTGCGGCTTTCGTGCAGGTCGTGAATCATCTTTGCAAGAGCCAGCGCAACTTCCGGCTGACGGAACGCAATTTTCAGCAGCTCCATCACCTGATCGTTGGTGAGTTCTTCCGGCGCAATCAGAAAACTTTCCAGCATTCCGGCACGGGTACACAGCCGATGCACACGGGCCTTGCGGGTCAGCTCCGGTATCTGGTGTTCCAGAATTTTCTCCCGGTGCTGGTAGTAGCGCAGCTGCTGTTCTGCTTTGGCTTTCTCGCTGCGGAGATAGGCGAGATCGGTTTTCGGTTGGGTCAATGGCATCACGCTCCTTTTCAAAAGTTGGTTGTATTCGACATTTTTATTGGTTCGTGGTACACTACACACAATCAATGTGAATAGAGGTGACTGCGTTGCTTGCGTTATATCTAAGTGTGCTTGATGATCGAAACTTTGAAGAAGATTTTACCGAGGTGTACAATACATACAAACGGCTGGTTTACCATACCGCTTACAAAATCATGGATGATTCGTATCTGGCAGAGGATGTGCTACAAGAGGTATTTTTGTACGTTGCAAAAAATTTTTCTAAAATTCATCGAGAAAACTGTCACGAACTCGCTGCTTATCTCGTTAGTTGTAGTAGAAGCCGTGCATATGATATGCTTCGCAAACAACGAGAAGAATTGCTGGAAGATGTCCCAAACGAACCAGATGCCGCTCCGGTGCCGGATGATGCAGCAGTTAGCACCGATAACATTGAACGTCTAACAGAACTGATTGGCCAAATGAAACCGATGTACCGTGATCCGCTACGCCTTTTGGCAATGGGATATACAAACCGTGAGATTGCAAAATCGCTGGGATTAACGGATGAAGTGGTACGAACACGGCTCTTTCGAGGACGAAAACTATTATGGAAGGAGATGAACAGCCATGAGTGAGCGGACAGACATTTCATTTGATGCGGCTTTGATGATGGCACTTCGTGCAGATGCGCAAAGAGAACTGGATTCGCTTCCAACGCCAAAGCAGTTTGAGGAAATCTACCCAGATACGTCCCAATGGGACGAACGAATGACAGAGGCCTTAAAGAAGAAAAAGCACCACCCAGTGTTGAAACGAGTACTAATTGCGGCATTGACACTCGTAATGCTGACGGTTGGTGCTCTTGCGGTCAGCGCTGATTTCCGCAGGGCAGTCTATACGATGATTCAAAAATTTCTGCCCATTGAGATGCAGCTGACTTATCAGGTGGATGGCGAACCGCTGGAGTGGCTCCCGGATGGATACAGCGACCATTATGTGCCGAACGGCTTTGAAATGGACGATGTGCAGAAATTTGAGCGAGCAGAAAACTTTTTACATGTTTACTCGTCAAAAGAAACAGAGGAAAGCTACACAGTCCGTTGCTCAATTATCCAGCCAGGGCAGCAGTCCCTGTTTGATAATGAGCATACAGTGTACGAAACCGTAAAGGTCGGAGAAGCAGATGGTGTACTTGGAACCAGTACGGATGAACATGGAAAGAATGTTTATACTCTAAGTTGGGAACATCGGGGGATTACACATACCGTTATGGGAAACATTCCATACGATGAGATTATGAAAATTGCGGAAGGTATCCGTTAAGAAAGCTGGACACTTGTGAGAGTTCACAAATGTCTGGCTTTCTTTTTGTCTGAACTTACAAAGATGGAAAATTTGAAAAATTTTCTCCTGAAAATTGAAACGAAGCGAATGCGAATTGCGTTGATTATACAAAGGCTCTTGATGGGAGCAAAAAAACGGAGGTGTATGTCTATGTCGAAAAAGCGTTTGTTGTCCATTGTTGTTTCAGCGGTGATTCTCTTGAGCTTTGCCTGCACCGCAATGGCCGCTGAAAAGTCTGAACGGTATGTAGGCGATAGTACGGTCAACGGATCTATTTACCAAACATACTATCAGGTTGATGCCCAGACTCGAACTGGAGTAAAGAAAATCAGCGTTTCAGGCGTTCTCTATGAAAAGGGGACAATTGGAACATGGCAAAAAGTAAGTAGCTGCTCAAACAGCAGCACGACCTCAACCTGCATGGTGAGCAGTAGCTTTAACACTAAGCCCGGAAAATCTTATAGGCTTGAGTATTCTGCGACCTTTAGCTATTCCGATGGACGGAGCGAAACCATTACCGGAAGTACCAGTAGATAAGTGGAGTTTGTTATATATTTCAGCAAGTTAGAAAGGTGTGAGGTAATTATAAAGGCGAGACCAACGCGAGTTATCCGATACCTAGCTATAGTCGCACTGTGCTTGCTTTTGGGCTTTATGCTTGGAAGAAAAAGCAAATATGAAAAACGAGATTATTTGAAACAATTCAAAATTGGAAAAGCAACATACTCTGAATCGTTGATATATGAGGCTTATGGCGGATTGCAAAATGATGGGATAATGTTAGCGGTATACTACGATGTGGATGCAGCCAAAATTATTCATCAACTCGATTCATGGGAGAAAATTAATGATTCTCCAACCATATCTTCTATATTAAAAAATGTGTCGTCATATTTTGGATTAGATTTTGTGATTCCTGAAATTGCAAGTGGAAATTTTTTTCTTTATGATAATAGTCAGCATAAGGAACTACGCTCGGAAGCCGAAATGAATACATTGCTTTTACATTCTGAAGATGTGAATTTTAGTCTCGTTGTCTGGGATGATGAGAAGCACACAATTTATATAGTAGAGTACAGAATTTAAGGAGGTTCGTTATGAAGAGGTTCGTATCATTAATTCTTTCAGTGTGTTTTTTGTTTTCGATAAATACTGTGTCTTATGCTGCTAACATAAGCAGCCGTAAAGCTAGCAATCCTGTTATTCAAAGCATGAATGATAAGTATCATGTTGATTTTTCGGGAATGTCGATAGATGAATTAAATAAGTTTATCGATAAGATGAAAGATGAAGATCAAACACGTGCATCTGGAAATTTGTTAAATAATACACAGCTTGCATGGTTGGCAGCTGCGCAAATTGCACGGGATAAGGGATATGAATGTGCGGCTCTTATGGTTGAATTCTCTGTATATAATATTGACTATTCTGAGAGTGTGACGGATTCTTCGACGCCATTGCTTGACAAGTTAAACACGACAACAGTTTTTAATAATTATAAAAACAAAGTACTTAATAGTGGCTTGAAAGATTTTAGTGGAGGAAGTTGGTCTTTTACAATTCAAAAGTCTGATAATGCAGATTTATTCTATGCATTGCATAGGGTAAGCACCTCTGGAACAGGCTTCATGATTGGTAATTCTATAATGTATTACTTGATTACCGTTCATGACACATTTGATTTTGCATATGACAACAACTATGACGACTTGTTTACTACTACAGTGAACAATTGGGCTTGGTTGTGCCAGCAGACGCATGTGTTGAATCCCATAGAGATAAATCTTAGCACGGCTATTGGATAAAAAATCAGTGGTATTTATTTTTTTGCGAAAGTAAAAGTTGAAATCTAAAATAAGGATGGCTCTAACGTATGAAAAATTTTACGGAGGTGTTTCCAATGCAGAGCAACTGATGTATAAGAAATCTTGTGTATACTCTAAAAGTAAAGAAGGAAAATTAAAATAGCTAGTGAAAAAATATCTCGTAGAATTTTTTTGAAAGCAAGTGGGATTGTGGCTCTTTCTTCAATGGAGCTTAACTCTGGGCTGACTGCTTTTGCAGATAATCAAAGTGATGGAAGCAAATCTCATATCGAGAGATACCATAGATACGATTTTGATACAAAAGAAGAATCTATAGAGGAAATTATAGTTGAAACCAATTCCTTCACGGATGGAGAGACAACTGCAGGCTATTTTCCAAATGGAAAGATTTCGGATATTGATCTATCCGATCTGTATGCGATTATCGGAAGCAATGATATCACTGTTGTTGATAATCCAACGGCAACACCATATTGTAGTACGGTATGCCTACAGATAACGACCAATAATGGAGGGACAAATTATGGTTCTGGATTTATGATTGGGCCTAATGCACTTGCAACAGCAGCACATAATCTATACAGTATAAAGGAAAAAGCCTACGTTAAGTCGGTAAATGTCGCACCTGCTCGATCTGATAATAGTAAACCTTTTGGAAGCGAAAATGTATCGGCAAGTTCGATGATTGTTAGTGATTCTTATCTTGCTGGAACAAGTTCGGAGGATTGGGCGATTATTACGCTCAAGAATAATTTAGGAACGAAAACGGGATGGCTTGGGTTACATTGGCAGTCTAGCAATTATTCATCATCACAGTTGGTGTATGCTTATGGCTATCCGAGCCAAATAAATGGTGCCGATGCGAGATATCGGATGTGTAAATCTTCTGGGTATATTAGAAGTCAGACTTCAAAATATCTCAAGGGCGATTGGGATTTGACAGGTGGCTTTAGTGGTGGTCCTCTTGTAGAATATATTTCTGGAGCTGGGTATGTAGCTATCGGAATCCATAAAGATGGAAGCACAATTGATGGTTCTTCATATCCAACTTCTTATACAGGGGCATTGAGAATAACACAATCGCTTTATACGCTGTTCCTTTCATACAGAGGTTGATAAAATGAAATGCAAACGGAAGATTATGGTTGGCATAGCATTTGTGGCAGTGGTTCTCTGCATTCTATTTCAATCGAATACATTCGGAAGAAAAAAATCGGAACTTATAATTGAAGAAGTTGACCTGAAGAACAATTGTATTTATGCGACTGCAAAAAATCAATTATATGATACGGATGACAATTATATAATTTATGGCGTATCAAACTACTTGAAAGGAAATCTTCAGTTGTCGTATCTTAAAGAAGGCGAAAGCATTCTTGTGATATCAAACGGTAAGGTGTTGCTATCAGATCCGTATCAATTTGATAAAATATACAGTATTCAACTGTTGCAATAGCGTTTCATTTTCTCAATAAATAATATAAGCTATTTACAGCTGCCTCCTCTGTTAAGTGGTGGTGCAGTGCTTATTCTCAATAACGATGCGATTGATGAAAATGATAGACCTTTTTGGAATTTAGAATTTTCTCAATAATCAAGCCCCCAAAATGGCAAACTTGAAATCATCGAGAGATACATAAAATATAGGGTTAAATCGACTTTCGTGTCGAAAAAACAAGTGCTAGAAATAGCAAAATCCATTGAATTTTAGAATGACATTTATAAGAAACCAGTAGATTTGCCTGATATTTGTGATTTCTTTGACCGTTGGGCCATTGATTTTGCACTACATTGATTTTGCACTACTATGAGCAAAGGAAAAACTTAAAATAAGCAAACAACCCGCCATTTGCAGCGACTGCAAGTAGCGGGTTGTTTGGCCTATTTAGAGGTTAGTCTTTCAGTTTGCCATGGTCACAGCCAAGTGAGAGATAATGCTCAATCTCACCACTCAGCACAAGCTGGACGCACTCCAAGGGCTTGTTGTATAGTAGCCAATCAAGTTCAGCTCGCTGTGCCGGGGTATTGCCGTATTCGTCCTCGATGGCAAGGCAGTCAATGGCAATGGCAGAGCCATCAGCGAACTGGGCTTCCGCTCGGTTGGTGTCCATATTATAGTGCCAAGAACGTGCTTTTTGAGAACTATTCTGGTCAAAAATTCGATTTTGTTTCATTTGAATGCCCTCTTTGATGCTTTTATGATTTAGTTTTTTGACGAGATGAGGTCTCTTTTTTCTTTCTCTTGAGTCACCCAACCGCACTATCCTGCATCCGTAGCGCAGATCACGCTGTCCACATCCGGGCGGTGCATCAGTTTTTGCAGGATGCCAAACTGTTTTTTGGTGGACGCAGAAACCAGATACTGCCACTTTTGCGGTAGAATGGGCAAATCTGCGATACTCCACTTGACGTATTTGGCATCGTAGATGTTGGGCGGTGCCAGTTCCACCAAGTGCCCCACGCACCAGCTTACCAGATAGCCGTTACCCTCCAGATAACCGTCTTTGCGGCTGGTTGCACCGAGGACTTTGGCGTAGGACATGGCAACGGACGGTTTTTCCGCTACGATCAATTTTGCGATAAAAATCCCTCCAATCTGTTTTGAATTGCAATATGTGGGCGGCAAACGCCGCCAATAGAATTATTCTTCTGCGTTATCCTCCTCGCCGGTCTCCTCCGGCTCATCTTCCACAGGAATTTCAAAATCGCCCTTGTCCTCGGGGTAATTTGCATCGGGATCAAGGGCTTCTTTTTCGGCCTGCTTTTTCTGCTTCTGCTTTGCGAAAGCGTAGAAAATGCCGCCTGCCGCCAGTGCGATCAGCACGACTACGCCCAGAAAGCCGGATGCGATCTTTGTGACCTTGTTTTCCTTGGGCTGTTCCTCGCCGGATGCCGCCGCTTCTTCTGCGGCTTTCTTGGCTTCTTCCTCGGCTTTCAGCCTGTCCTGTTCTGCCTGCGCCGCCGCTTCTTTTTCAGCGGTATAAGCATCGGCAGCATCTTCTTCCATCAGAGCCAGAAGGTCGGCTTCGTCCACAAGGTTCATAAAGTGGACGGTCTGCTGCCCCTTGGCGTTGCGGTCAATCACCAGATAGAAAGTCGCACCCGACTTCGACACCAGCGTAATGAACTGCTGTCCGCTGCCATCGGAATAGTTGGTGTGGTAGTCGTCCACCAGCGTCAGATTGCCCTCCGGGGTCAGGGCACCAGAGGTTTCGTCCGTGATGGTGACAACATCTTCCTCCACGACTTCCGGCAGAACCGGCTGCTCCACCGGGGCAGCTTCGCCCTCAAAGGCAAAGGCGGGAGCCGCCATGCCAGCGCACAGTGCCGCCGATACCAGCAGCGCACCCAGTTTCTTAATCTTCATCTGCATCGACCTCCTTCTCAAAAGTTGCACCCACGGCAGACAGCGCAGCCGGGTTCGGGGTGGTGGCAGCAGACTGCCGCAGCAGGGCGGCGAGCAGGTGGATCTGCTCGATCTGCTGGTTCTGGTTTTCAATGGTCAGCTTCTGGGCGGCCTGAATGGCCTCCAGAGATTTCTGCGTATAGTTCTGTGCGTTCATAGTTCACACCTCTTCTTCCAGCGTTAGCACTCTATATTCATGAGTGCTAATTCATTTTGGCTTCATCATAGTCCTGTACCCGGAATTTGTCAAGGGGGAGCAGGGCCGAAAATTGTGATATTTTTGTAAACATTTGATCGAAAAAAGAAGTTTCGAATTTAATAGTTATTTAAAAACTTGCCTCTAAGTTTTTTAATAAACCCTTGCTATGATAATCCTGCAAGAAGCGATAAACACTTTTTCATTTTCCCCTCATATTGATAAAGAATTCCCCGCAGACAAGCCGGTCACTTGTTTGCGGGATTTCTTTCGCCAAAACAGGGCCCGCGCAGCCTCAAGGTTGAAGCCGCGCGGGTTCTGCTTGTCCACGTGGATGAACCCGGCGGACACGAGCGAGCTCATGTGGTGGGAGATCGTGGCGGGAGACAGTCCGATGCCGTTGAAAAAAGCGGCGCTGGGGCAGACGACCATCTGGTCGAGCGCAAGATGCTGCATTCCGAACTGCTGCATGAAGTCT
>OHGG01001020.1_pt1 | contig 12413 bp, 6 predicted proteins | sample 1567641 | NCBI WGS metagenome assembly OHGG01 (sample SAMEA3879561, study PRJEB24766) | human gut metagenome | biome: human-associated habitat; feature: feces | place: USA | collected 1985/1987
TTCCAGGTATAGCAATATCCGGCAATGACATCATTCCTTCACCAGCACCGCCAACTAGAAGAACTTGAACAGTTCCCCCTTCTTCCGCAGTAATTTTCACCTGACTGTCAGACGTTCCTTGATCATTTCCTGATACTGAGAGTGATAATGTTCCATTGTAAATACCAGCAACCTCCTGAGCCGGAATCACGGTATCTTCCTTTTTATCATCATTGTCACTACATGCTACTGCACACAATGCAATAGCCATCATCGCTAAAAAGTTTTTCAATTTCATAATACTTTAGTTTTATTGATTAATAGTTATTATTTTATGTTTTCAAATTTGTTGCAAAGTTACCCTTGCCACCAAGAGTACACAATACCTAAAAATTGGGGTTTTATTACTGATAATCATATACATCATAAAATACATGAGTACTTATTTTTAGGTATAAAGCCGAAAATTATCACCATTAATAGGTATTATCAGTATGTATTTCTATAACCAATTTTGTAAAAAAAGCAAGCATGATTAAATTGACACATCATGAAATGCCTGTGAACAAGACACTTCATCATAGAACAATAGAGATTCTGACAGTACTTACCCTACTTATAGGTAGTCCGTCATTCCTTATTTACTTCTATTGTTCCCACGACACAAATAATCCATTATGCCAATGGTTGCTTTGTACTTTGAACCATACTCCCGAAGATGGGGAATACTTATATAATCGATACTTAGTAATCAGTATCACATGAGCGGCCTTATATTCGGATTTTTATTTGTAATTTCCTTATTGTTCATTGCAATAAGAAAAAGATCCTTAGATTTATCTCCATTCCAAATCACTTATTTACATTCACTCATAAAAAAAATCAGTAAACATCTTCCACTTTATAAGCTACCATCCAAAGCATCCGGCCTTAAATACCTTATAATTTCATATGTTGATAAACTCTTTCTTAAACAGAAGATTCAATTTCATATTAGCAATGATTTAGTTGCATATTCCTCCTATAGCTTTAAAACATTTTAAATATCAAGTTATATTTGTCCGGGATAGATGTATCAAAACTTTTTTTATCTTAAAATGTTTATAATGTATGGAAATGCTATTTTTACTAAAGAATTTATACCGTGATCCTCTTGCGCTATCCAGATTCAGCCAATTCAGGTGTCTTCATATAAGTAAAGGAGAGATTATCCAAAACTTGAACGAAACCCATGAATTTCAAGTTTGTTTTGTTCTAAAAGGATCATTATGCCTATTCAGAGATCATATAGAATCCATGCCTCTGATGGCAATGCAGAATGAATTTTTCTTCATCAGCAGCCTGCATCAATGTAAAATCAAGGCAATGGATGAAGTACAACTTGTCATTCATGCATGTAATATTGTGGCTCCTTATCTACATAGCAGAACAATAGAGTATCTGCAAGATATATCCATCGAAGAAGTAAAACCGGTAGAAGTCCTTCCCATTTATCCGTTAATGCGTTCCTACTTAGATTTGCTGGTCGATTACATGAAAAATGGAACAGAAATTCCCGACTTACATCGAGCCAAAGAATATGAATTGTTCTCATTATTTAAAATTTGCTATAAGAAGAATGAAATTGCCTCCATTTTCCGTGATGCGCTATCTAACGACCTTCAATTCTTCGTATCCGTCATGACACATTACAAAGCTTGCAGAACAGCCAAAGAACTAGCTGTTTTATGTGGATATAATGATACTGTTTTCACACAGTTATTCAAAAAAAACTTCCATGGAGATACACCATATCAATGGTTACAAAAACAAACATCTTATGAAATTGAATTCAAATTAAAAAAAAGTACTTTACCCATCAAACAAATAATGCTGGACTATCATTTCAAGACTTTCTCCCATTTTACAACCTACTGTAAAAGAAATATCGGAGCTACTCCTAACGAAATACGTAAAAAAGGAGAAGAATCAAGAGATACACCTTCTCTTGAAACATATTCAGTTTCTGCAAACGATTAAACAAACATCCCGCATCCTAAAGATTATGAATATAGTTATCTCCATCATACACACTAAAGCTAATAATAAGTTTGTTTCCTGATCTCGGTATATGGATCTATTTTAAGAGTTTCTATACATCTATAATAACAAATATCACAAAACCTAATCATAATCCACCATCAATATATGGAAAACTTATCACATATACCCCTCTGTAAAATCATATAAAGCATCTACCATTTAAAACTATCCCAAAACGAACATTTAGAAAAATAGGAAACCTTTTTATGCAGATATAAAAGAAAGAACTGATTATATGCAAACAAATCTTTTAAATACGCAACTTCTTTTTAGTACCAAATATAGAACTTTGCATCCAAATAAAATGTGAATATTATTATAATGTAAATCGCACACAGCAGAATAACCTAAAATATAAAATTGCATGCCCCCCAACGATACAATATTCAATAAAGCAGAACGGAGTTTATCCAATATGTAACAACAAAGAACAATTCATTTTTAATAATTTACAGTCATGTATACAAAGAAGAAATGCAAAATTTATGTATTATCAGTGCTACTTTGCACATTTTTTTTCTCGTGCAGCAGTATTGATTTTGAATTACCCCAAGGTCCTCAGGGAACCAATGGCAAATCCGCTTATGAGATATGGAAAGAAGAAGTTGAAACCGGTCATATAAACTGGCCTTCCACCCAAGTTGATTTAGCAGACTTTTTAGTTTATATTAAAGGAGAAAAAGGAGACAAAGGAAAAGATGGAATGTCTGCATACGATCAATGGAAAATCCTGATCACCCAAGGTAATGTCACCAACCCTCATGACCCTTCGCTCATTTGGCCTTCTTCAAAAAATACAGAAGCCGATTTTTGGGATTTTCTTAGCGGAAGAGACGGAGAATCACCTCATATTGGCGAAAATGGGAATTGGTATATCGGCAATAAAGATACAAAAATCAAAGCTATCGGCAAAGATGGAAAGGATGGAATTAATGGCAAAGACGGATTTTCCGCCTATGAATTATGGAAACAATCTGTTGCTGGCGGCAATATAAATTGGCCCAAAGACCAAACAACAATGGAACATTTCTTTTTATATTTAAAAGGGAAAGATGGTGAAAATGGTATTACTCCACATGTTGGTGAAAATGGTAATTGGTATATTGGCAATCGTGATACAAATTTTCCGGCTCAAGGTCAAAAAGGAGAAAATGGTAAAGACGGAACATCCCCTTATATTGGTCCTAATGGAAACTGGTGGATCAATACATCCGATACAAAAATAAAAGCTCAAGGAGAAAAAGGAAGCGATGGATTAACCCCTTTCATTAAAGACGGATACTGGTGGATAGGCACATCCAATACAGGGATTGCAGTGCAAGGTCCCAAAGGAGAACAAGGTGATAAAGGAGCGGACGGACTTACCCCGGTGATAAAAAATGGGAACTGGTGGATAGGCACCACCGATACAGGAATAAAAGCTCAAGGAGAGAAAGGAGATGATGGCGTATCTCCCCATATAGGTAATAACGGAAATTGGTGGATAGGTACTACTGATACAAGAATAAAAGCTCAAGGAGAAAAAGGAGTTAACGGAGCATCTGCATACGAATTATGGGTAAATGACGTCAAAAATGATAAAATCAAAGACAAAAATAATTCAGCATGGTCCAAAGATAAAATTACAATGGCAGATTTTTACACTTACCTCAGTGGAACAAATGGTAACAATGGAAAATCCGCTTATGAACTATGGAAAGAAACTGTAGGAACAGGCAATATGAATGATCCTAAAAATCCAGGACAAAAATGGCCTTCTGACAAAGTTTCAGAATATGATTTTTTCAATTATTTAGCTGGTAAAGACGGAATAAACGGAAGCAATGGTTTATCAGCACATGAACTGTGGAAAAATGACTTAGCTAAATTTTGCGGTACAACAGATGCACTTATTGACCACAAAAATGGTGGAGTATGGGACTGTGAAAAAAATACGTTAAAGGATTTTTATGACTATCTACACGGGAAAGATGGCAAAGACGGAGAAGATGGCAAAGACGGCAAACCCGGAGAACCAGGAAAACCGGGAACAGAAGTTACCATCATTAAGGGTATACCTAATGTTATTGCACAATATTCTCAATCAGAATATGGTGAATATGTACGCACAACTGATGGAGGTGTACTCTATAAAGTATATGATGAAACTGGACAAATCGCACCAAAAGCTCAAGTAAAAGGCATGCCGGGTATCAATGCGGAAAAAACTTACATTACCAATGAAAACGGAGAGTTTATTGTACCTAAAGAAGATTTACCCGAAATACAAGACATAAACTTACGCTGGGGAACGGTAAAAGAAGTAACCCTAGCCGGAAAGTTGCCGCAAGAATCCGCTAAAAACACATATGTTCCTAATAGAGTACGCATGAGAATGATCCTCCGCGATAATTCAAATTCATTATACGATTATCAGTATCTATATTTCTATATACAACGAAAAGTTAATCCGGAAGACCAATGGCAAAATATCCCTTCTTATTTACCTAATAGTGGTTCAAGGAATTTAGACGCATATAGAGTCTCTGACAAAAATAATCCCAACAGTATTTTGTCAGATAAAAAACTATATTCAAGCCAAGGCTCTAGTTCAAATAATGGAGGATATTATTACTATATTTATACCTATCGGTTCATTCAAGAAAATCCCGGAAAATTCAAAAACAATCAATCTGAATATTGGGATGGAAGTGACGTTTATTACACTGTAAAAGCTAGAGAACCTTATTATGGAGAAACTTTCCAATGGAATGGTGTTTGTTTATTAGCTCCTTATCAAATGGGACCTACGCTAAAAACATTAAAATTAAAAATAATATCCAATGGAGAAGCACCCAGTTTCTCATCTGCTGAAGGTGAATTGGATTTTTCAAAAATAGACTTTACAAGAATTTACAAATCATCGACCACACGTGTCGTTAAAGAAAATGGAATGGACTATGTAGAACCGATAGCGTATACTGAAGAAGAAGCCAGCAAACTTAAAATGGCATATATCACATTCAGATATACCTCAACAGCCGGCTCACAAGAAGCATCAAGTTCTAATAACAGATCTTCTGCAGAAGTTCCAACGTTCAAAGTATTCGCACCATTTTTAAATTCATCCATATACATTGACAGTGGCAACAGTTCATATTTCTATAGATATTATCAAGGTTATCTCCGAAAAGGAAAGGATGAAAAAACATTTATTATTGAAAACTATAGCAGCTCTTATGAGTTGCCCGAAGTACAAGTTATCTATGAAGAATAAAAACATGAAGAAAATATATATACATAAAATCCATCTCATACTATGCTTTACCTCAGTATTATGTTTCGGTTTACCTATAAATGCACAACAAAACGCAAAGAATGGAGCAGCCGATAATAATAAAAAAGCATGGGAAATAGGTATAGGCGCAACCGGACTTCAAATGACACGTTTTAATGTCATTAATTTCCATACTAATAATAAAGGCGGTTACACTGTAGGTACTAATAAAAAAGATTTTATTTTTGGAGGAAATCTATATTTTGCTCGTGAACTTAACTCTCATTTTTATCTAGATTTACAAGGAACATTAGACTACAGTTCCGATCCTGTCCGTAACGGTAAAGAATCAAGATGGCTAGGTATGGCAGGAATCGGTTTACAGTGGCGTCTAGGTGAATATCTCCATTCAAATTATATTGATCCTTTCCTACGGATGGGAGCCAACTATATGTACAAGAATTTTAAGATCAACTATAAGGGGATGGAAGAATTCAACAGTGAGGAGATGGAATGGAATCTGTCAAATGATTATACTAAAGAAGGGAAAGATAAACAAAATCTTATCCCTATTTCATTGGGAATAGGCGTGAATATGTGGCTTAATGACAACATTGGCATAGGACTCCAAGGAGACTACCTCATCATGCCATACAAACATATAGCCAATTCATGGCAAGGAAGCATTCGATTGATGTGGCGCATTGGTGGTAAATCCCTAAAAGTCAAACCAAAAATTCAATATGTGGAAAAAATCATAGAAAAAGTTATAGAAAAACCTATAATCATGAAACAAATTGTAGAAACTCCAAGCCAGCCCAATGTTTTATGTGATTTATTCAACAATATCTATTTTGAGTTTGATAAAACAGAAATAACTCCTAAAGCAGCTACTATCATTGATGAAATAGCTCAAATTATGCTGACAGACACAAGCAAAAAATATCTCATCACAGGATGTACTGATGCAAAAGGATCATCACAATACAATATGGATCTATCCCAAAAACGTGCAGACGCTGTAGTCAATGCACTTATAAAGAAAGGAGTTCCCAATAAAATGTTAAAAGCAAAAGGAGTGGGCGCAAAAATATCGTATGCATCTCAGAATGCTCCCAACGAAATACGAGAAGGAGATCGTAAAATTATAGTTCAAACCATTACAAATATGGATTATTGGAATTATATACCATAAAAAATTTCCCCTCTATCAAAACGGCATATATTCCTATATCGTGGAATATAGCCGTTTTGCATATTCCAAAGAAAAGTTCGAGCCATGTATACCCTCATGCCCTCACTGCATATATAACATGTTTATTATTAACGGTTTATGTAGTAAGGATAAAAAAATCGCTCTCATTCATGCTCTCATACTCTCACAATGTTTTGAAGTATATTTCCACATAAATTACTTGTTTTCAGCCATATACCATTTTCTTATAGATCGTTTCGACTTGATATAAAGTAGGGTGTTTTAGGCTTTTTCCCCGCAAAAAGTACGCATGAAAGGTCTGTACCTCCACAGAATGACGGTTTACGATGCATTGGTAACAATAAAAAGACCAAGACGTTTTTAAAAAAGTTCCTGTTCTTTTTTAAAAAGGTCGTCGTCTTTTTTGAAAAGTTCTTGATCTTTTTTGAGAGCATGAGGATATCACATATGTAAGCATAAGACCAGGTACACCGAATAGTACACCGAAAGAATGCTTTGATATGCTTATTTTTGCCATGCACCAAAAACAAAAAATTCCCGTAAAGTATTAATTTACAGGGATTTTCTTTGTTTTGCAATTCTTTCCAGCGGAGAGACAGGATTATGAACCTTTCTCTCCAAAATCCTTATGAATCAACATTTTAATTCAGTTCAATTTTTCAAGTGTAACGATTTAGTAACTGAAAACTGTCTTTTTGTGTCACTCATAGACTTTCGCTTGTCTAAGCTTTATCATTACATTACAAATGTACATTTTTCCGCTCATAGTTCCAAATCACAGTCTCATTTTAATGTTTTTACATTATTCTAAGCTCTCTTCTGAAAACCACTTTTGCCTTTACATAGTATTTCAAATCCTCCCATATGCATTTTATCTATATGGCGCAATCACTCCGACGAACCTATTGATATGTTTTATCATAAAGAATCCGCCATTGATGTAAACTTTATCAATGGCGGGGCACTTACTATTTTCCAATTTTATTTTAGAACTATTTTATAGATAAACACTAGAACGAAATATTGTTAAATAACATATTTGATTATTTACAGTTAGTTTTTAGTCATATCTTTATAGTCATCTATCATTTGTTGATAATTAACCTCTCGTTCTTCAGTTTTATACATATTCTTAGCCCAATCTGCCACTTTAGGATTCTCATGTACAAGAAGTGGCTTAAACATATTTTGCCTATTCATATAATACCCTTTCATGCTCCCTACACCTATATAACTATATGTACCAAAATTGGAACTCAAAGATTGTAGAACTTTTTCATTGTCTCCATAATTATTTACTAACCAAATAAAGAAATCACTAAACTCCATTGTGGTTTCATCATTTATAAAGTTACATACAGGACACATTTCTGCAAAACGTTCTGGTAATATATCCGGAAATTCCTTGCATGCATTTTTTAGTTTATCATTGTCACATTGAAATAAGGGCCCGGTTCCATATCCAAAACCAGAGCCTAGTTCATAACGCATATTAAAATAAAACATGCTTTGCTCAAAAGGCAATGTTAATGCTTTTACTATATCATCTAAAATAACATCTTGGTATTTTGGAAGTAAAGTAGAATACAAATCATTAAAAGGAATATTGGACTTATATGATATACAATATTTGATAATCAACGTATTTACTTCTTTTGCAAAGTTAGGTTCATTAAATGTCCTTAAGATAGACTCCATTTTTTCAACAACATCTCTAGCAACATATGAATTGTCATTATCAAAATTAAATTCTAAAAGACGCTTTTCTATTGTTGGAAGATACGGAACTAATTCTTGTCCCATAGACCATAAATGCTGAAATAGATGTGGATAAGCGACATCTATTTTATCAACATCTGCATTATTGAATAGCAAATTACTAACCCTAAATATATCATCAATATTCTCACATGGAGCAAATCTTAGATAATTATTTATGTAAGTTGATGAGAATTTGCTGTCATGTACCATTGCAAAAATTCTATTCAATTGCCTGTAGTCTTTGTCTTCAACCATACCTAATACACAACAAGCCATCGCATTAAACCCATCGTTTAATAGTCTTTCAGCAATCGATGTTAAATAAGATTTATTGGGATCATGACTCATATAACATTCAATAAAGTCACTCCTATAATCTTTATTTTTTGACGCTATGTGGCGCATGAATGCTTCATATACTTCATCTCTACGACCTGTTTGATCCATGACCTCCACAGCTGTAAGAATTATCCAAAGGCTTTGTAAATGTTCATAATTTGCTATTTCATCAAATTCCTTACTATTGTATATTTTATTATTGATAAATTCTTCTCCATATGGACGCATCTCAGATTTATAAACTTCAAAAGTTTGACTACTTCCCAATGCTCTTCTATCTATATTTTCCATTGCCACTAAAACTCTTTTTATAAATGTTTTAGGCGCAAACACTTGATCAATAAGCAAATCTATATGCTGTTTGTTCCTTTCATATGTTCTAGGATTATGTTTCTTTACCCAACTTAATGAACGTCTCATTTCATCCCAATCATTATTATATTGGGGAGCAAAATAATCAATCAATTCAAACAGTATATCTTCACACCCGCTATTTATAAAATCATAGACATGGTTTGGTATTAGTTTGTATATGATTTTTAATGAATTTGCATCATTGCTTACTTTTATAAGAGTGTCTTTACAGAAATTCCAATATTGTCTAAGTTCCGATATACAAATTGATGTTTCCTGTTTGATATCATATTTCCTTTCCGTTCGAGTAAGCATATGATAATTAGAGCGAGTACTAAAAGCACTATCTATAGCTTTTGCTAACAGAGGGTAATAATCAGTTCCTTTTTCAAGCAGAAATTGCAAAACATTTCTTTTCTTATCTAAATTTGCTTGTGTCCCTGAAAGCAGTATGCGGAATTTTTCTAAAAATACGCCAGTAGCATTATTTGAGATTTGTTCATTTTCTGCATGAGATAGCATCCCCAAAAGTTTACAAGATTCTTCAAACGCATTTTCTACTACGCATGCTTCCTCTAATGCCCAGACTATATTCCTACGAATATCTCCAGATATGTTTTGTTGAAGATAATCTGTTGTTTTGTCATTAAATAGAGAAAAAAGATTATGAGCTACAGCAATCTGGCTCACAGTTGACATAGAGAAAATAAGTTGTGAGCCAGTTTTAGTGAGCACTATTTTCTCATCATGAAAAGGGATTCTATTCAGTTCGTCAAAAAGTTGTTGGGCCTCAAGAGAAGTGAGTGACATAAACCTATTTTTCATTTGATCTGTAAGTCGTTCACCTAATTGACCAGCAGCTTCAATCTCTGCAATTATTTTCCCCCATGTATCAATAGGTGTCTTTTGGAGCCATTCTTCAGCCAGCCATTCTGCAAGAGGTCTGGGACGAACATTTACACTATTTGCTCTCATGTCTAATAGCCGGCGTTGATTAAATTCATGAACGGTACAAGAAAAACAATCTTCTACAGATGATTTAGCTAAATGGATATGATTAATCTCAGAATGATTAATTACAAAATCATATTCATCTTTTTTATTTCCAGTAAATCCCAAAGGATTAAATAATGCTATGGCATTAAGAACTGATCGCTTATGTGTATCCAATTGCCCACTAGGATCTAACAAATAGTCCAACCATTGTTTTTTCTCTGGAAGAAGTTGAACTTGACCAATATTTTTATACGCCTTAATAAGTTCAATAGCCATTAATGAGATACCGTCACTATATTCTCTAATTCTATTTATTACTTCTTCATTGTGAATTTTTTCTTTCTCTATTATTGCATCTACGACTTCTTGATTATCTTCAACATCAATAAAGAAAACATTTGTACCTCTACCTTCTTCATTTTTGGTGAGAACATTATAAAGGCTTATTATTCTAAATGGTTTTTGGAACCTGCTAATGAATCTTGTTATGCGATAATATTCATCAATAGGACAATTATCTATAATGATTACACCTTCATCAACGTGGGTTAATATGTATTCCAACCCTCTATTTATGTTTTTGTCAGGATCTGTACAATAGAACACTTTTTGCATTGTTCTAAAGGCTTCACCGACTATTCTTGTCTTACCGACGCCTGAAATAGATAATATTCTAAGATTTTTAATATCTGGATTTCTGAGAAGATTGATACACTCCTCATTCCTTTGAGACGGTATAAACTCTCCGCTCATAAAAGTTTCCTTGTCTTGTTCGATAGCTTTATCTATAGGATAAAAAGGAAATATGTTTTCAAGAAAAGCCTTTTCTTGTTCAATTTTTTCTTTTACCTCATCTGCTTTTGCCTTATTTTTAGCATTCTGTTTATTATATTGGTGATGCCATATTCCTTGTTCTCCAAAATTTAGGTCCAAAGAAAATTCCATACCTTGTTTTTGCTGATATTTTCTAACATAGAATTCTTCTTTGGAAATAACATCAATTACTTGAAATGAATTCTTGTAATTTTCGTCTAACTTATGAATATTATCACATAATGTTCCCGCTGCAGTAATGTTCATGCAATAATCACCTGATGGTATCGCTATAAAGTCATCATCTAAAGAATGTGTATGACCTGAGAGATTCAAGTCGTAACAATGTGCTATAGCCTCTTTTGCACGTTTACTTTCTGCCTCAGTTAAAAGATCATATCCGATATGAGATGCTACAATCTTTATATTACAATCAGAAAGGAATACTTGTGAATTTGTAATTTGATCAACTCCAAGAAATAATTTTTTATCATCATCAAGACCACAAAACCAAACAGAATTAAGGCTTGTAACACCAATCTTACTTCCTCTAATATCAAATTTGAAGTTAGAGTCAAAATCTCCGTATTGATAATTTTCCCTCAGACTTTCTGTATAATATAGCTTTTCAAAATCCTTAAATGCTTTTGTTCGAGCTCTTACAATATCATAATTTTTGGGAGAATTTTTTATAGATATAATTTTTTCATGGTCATCATGTAAATTTCCCCCAAGAAAGCCTATTTTCATATATTGTTTACCAAGGTCATTTTCGGTATCATGATTGCCTGGAATGAAGACAAATCTATCCTTTGTAAGTTTAAGTTTCTCTAAAATAGGAGTGATTACTACTTCCCCAAACTTTTCAAAAGCTGTATTAATATTACCAAAACTAGCACCTCCTCTATCAATCAAATCTCCGGTAAAAACTACGAGGTCTATATTACCATCTTTCTGTATTTCATCCAGACTTTGGTTGAGATACATTAATAAGGCACCCATTGTTGGATTTTCTTTTACCAGATGTAAATCTGAAAAATGCAATATTCGCAAACTCATATTTTTATTTTACTAAAATTTATTGATCTATACAGTAATACAATTTATTCTATATTGTTGTATTTTCAAAAATTAAAGAACATATGAAACTGTTTATTCTAAGTTTTACTTATCATATTCATACCTACTTGAGCTTCTTTAATTCTGTATATGCAATTCCATCTGTCAATTTATGATATTGCTTCAAAGTTTTCTCTAACCCCAATGCCAACTCTTTTTGAATATACGAAGGAACTATTGCTGCATTAAATTTGTCAACTATTGATTGAATATTTTGTGTTGAGTTTTCAGAGATTACAGCTTGATTGTAAATAGCGCTATAATAATAAAATGCTTTGTTTTCAGTGGATAATTGAATTTTTTGTTTAATATAAATTTGTTGCTCCCTTATTCTTTGAGCTACTTTGAAAAAAGTATCTATTTTTGCAGCCCGAATTCGTGAGAATAATAACATAAAACAAGATACAGTAATGAAAAGAACATTTCAACCCTCGAACAGAAAGAGAAAGAACAAACACGGTTTCCGTGAGAGAATGGCTACAGCAAACGGCCGCAGAG
>OHGG01001021.1_pt1 | contig 12402 bp, 9 predicted proteins | sample 1567641 | NCBI WGS metagenome assembly OHGG01 (sample SAMEA3879561, study PRJEB24766) | human gut metagenome | biome: human-associated habitat; feature: feces | place: USA | collected 1985/1987
CATCATGATCTCCGCCAGCCACAACCCCTACTATGACAACGGCATCAAGCTCATCGACTGCTACGGCGAAAAGATGCCCGAGGAGACCCTGCTGCTGGTGGAGGACTACATCGACGGCAAGCTCCATGTTTTTGATCAGGACTGGCCGGAGCTGCCCTTTGCCCACCGGGAGCACATCGGCTGCACCGTGGACTATGTGGCGGGCCGTAATCGCTATATGGGCTACCTGATTTCTCTGGGCATCTACTCTTTTAAGGGCGTCAAGATTGGTCTGGACTTCGCAAACGGCAGTTCTTGGAACATTGCAAAATCTGTGTTCGATGCACTGGGTGCAGATACCTACGTCATTAACGCACAGCCCAATGGTCTGAACATCAACTTGAACGCTGGATCTACCCACATTGAGGGGCTGCAGAAGTTTGTCGTGGAGAAGGGTCTGGACGTTGGTTTTGCCTTTGATGGTGACGCCGACCGCTGCCTGTGTGTGGATGAGAAGGGCAATGTTATCACCGGCGACCACATTCTGTACATCTACGGTTGCTATATGAAGGAACGTGGTAAGCTGCTAAATAATACCGTCGTCACCACAGTCATGTCTAACTTTGGCCTCTACAAAGCATTTGATGAACAGGGTATTGGTTATGCCAAGACCGCTGTTGGTGACAAGTACGTCTATGAGTACATGGCGAAGAACGGCTGCCGTATCGGTGGTGAGCAAAGCGGCCACATCATCTTCTCCAAGTATGCCAGCACGGGTGACGGTATCCTGACCAGTCTGAAAATGATGGAAGTCATGTTGGCGAAAAAGAAGCCGATGAGCGAACTGGCAGCACCGCTGAAGATTTATCCGCAGGTGCTGGAGAATGTTCGTGTAACGGATAAAAAGGCGGCACAGAACGATGAGACTGTGCAGGCAGCAGTAAAGAATGTGGCTGAAGCACTGGGTGATACTGGCCGTATTCTGGTTCGTGAATCCGGCACGGAGCCTGTGGTGCGTGTGATGGTGGAAGCTCCTGACCACGACACCTGTCAGAAATATGTTTCCGAAGTTGTCGATGTGATTCGTGATAGAGGATATAGTTTGTAAATAAAATTGGCGATTGAAAACAAGCATTTATCAGGCCAGCGTAAAGTTTTTGTAGGAAAGCCTAGATAATAAAATAGAGAACGACCATTTGGTGTGATAAAGTATTTAGCGTCCAAACCAAAACCAATCACGAAAGGCGTTCTCTATGTTTAACAGTATACAGCAGTTTGAAACGGCAGGCATTAAAAATCTTAGAAAAGCAGAGGATGAATTCATCCGTACCAGAGATATGGCGAATTTCATTAATGCCATCAAAGAGGTTGTGCTCCATCTGGGGCTTGATGTGATCGCTGAAACACTGGAGAACTATGATGAGGCTATCCGTAAAAGCCCGAAGCGATCTGAGAAATGGAGTGTTGTCCGGAAGGATCCGAAGCAGCTGGTCACTTCTTTGGGTACCGTCCAGTATCGTAAGACCTTATTCATCAACAAGACGACAAAAGAAAGATCCTACCTCCTTGATCGGGAACTCAGTTTGGAAAAGCACCAGCGCATCACGGAGGACGCAGAGGCCCAGCTTCTTACGGAGGCTGTTCAGACAACCTATCGGAAGGGTGGAGAGGCTGTCAGCATTCTCGATGATGTCAGCAAGGAAACAGTGATGGATAAGATCCGAACAATCGATTTCACAAAAGTGCATAAGGCTCCTGAAACGCTTCGAGAAATTCCGTATCTTTACATCGATGCAGATGAGGACCATGTGGCGCTGCAGTTTCATGAACATAAAGGTGATGTCCGAACGAATGCTCAGCATCGTAAGGACAACTGTGTGCTCGCCAAGATGGTTTATGTGTACGAAGGAATCGAACCAGAAGCACCGGGAAGTAAACGTCATAGACTGATCAACCCGCACTATTTCTGCGGCGTGTATGATGGCGCAGACAATGATAAGCTCTGGCAGGAAGTATACGATTATCTTGATGAAACCTATGATCTCACCAAGGTAAAGAAAGTATACCTGAATGCAGACGGCGGAAGCTGGATACAGGGAGCAAAGAAGCGGTTACACGGGCTCACGAGAGTGATGGATGAGTTCCATCTGAACAAGTATCTACTGCGTATGACGGGTGGTCTTCTGGACAGTGCCGGTGATGCCAGACGCGAACTTGTTCATCAGATCAAAAAAGGTACGCAGGAGGGCTTTGGACATGAGACAGAGCATATCCTGTCCGTGACTGAATCGGCAAGTGCACAGGAACGTATCGCCGAAAGTGCGAATTACATTCTCCATAACTGGATGCCTGCCAGAACAAGACTGTGCCATGACGACCATCTGATTGGATGCAGCGCAGAAGGACATGTGAGCCATGTGCTGTCAGATAGAATGAGTTCCAGACCACTTGGATGGTGCAGAGACGGGGCAAATCAGATGGCTCACTTAAGAGCTTATTATTTTAACAAGGGGAATATGCTTGAGCTGGTAAAGGCACAGAAGTTTCCTAAGGCTGCCGGTGCTGAAGATACATTCATCATCGATCCTCATAAGCTGGGAGAAACGATGTACAGTGAATGGGGGAAGTACGTGGATCATGCGAATCATGAGGTCAGCGAAATCGCGCAGAAGTTTGCCTGGTTCAATGCTGGAATCACTCTGATTTGACATGTGCTGTATCGTAGGGCTATATTTGTAGACGAAATGCGGATACTCTGCTGCATCATTGGTGGTTCTCACACAATCAAATCCTACAGTAAACTTACGCCGTCGCCTGCGATGATGTGGACGATACCGCACTGTCCTATGCCGAAATCAAGGCACTGGCAACGGGCAATCCCTACATCAAGGAAAAGATGGATTTGGATATTCAGGTCAGTAAGCTGAAACTGCTGAAAGCCAATCACACCAGTCAGATTTATAGCTTGGAATCGGATATTGCGCGCCGCTATCCGCGAGAAATCGCTGCGGCAAAGGGTCAGATCGAAGCACTGAAAACCGATATGGAAGCGGCAAAACCGCTTCTGGCGCAGGACAAAGACCACTTCTCTATGGAGATCAGCGGTAAGGTGTACAGCGAACGCAAGGAAGCGGGCGCGGCCATCATCGAGGCTTGCAAGGCTTTGAAAGCGGCTGGCACCGAGGGAAGGATTGGCAGCTACGGTGCGTTTGAACTGCATTCCCGGTTTGACAGCTTCGATAAGGTGTTCCGGCTATCCATCAAGGGCGCATGGAACTACTCTATGGAAGTCGGCAAAGACCCGCAGGGCAACATTCTGCGTGTTACCAATGCACTGTCTGGCATCGAAAGAGCATTGCCGCAAGTGGAACGCAGACTGGAAACCTTGGAACAGCAGTTGGCGCAGGCAAAGGAAGAAGCCAAGCGACCCTTTGTGCAGGAAGCGGAACTGGCAGAGAAATCCGCGAGACTTGCAGAGCTGAATTCACTGCTCAACATGGACGAAAAGGGCGGTGAGGATGCGCTGGGAGTGGACGAGGATGCAGCCGAAACCGAAGTTGCAGACAGGCCGCGCCAGCCTGTGAACTATGCAGGCCGCGTTGCAGAGCGCACTGCGGACAATGTGCGGAAACCCTCTGTGCTGGCGCAGCTTCATGCAAAACAGGCAGAGCGCAGCGCAGAACCGCAGAAATCCCAGAAGCGGAAAAGTCACGATATGGAACTGTAAATGAGAGCCGCCCCGTCAGTTTTGTCTGGCGGGGCATTTTTTTTGAAGGAGGGCATTTGCTGACATTAACACCGATCAATTTGAAAACGGCAAACGCATTTGTACAGCAGTATCACCGCCACCATAAACCGACGCGGGGGCATAAGTTCTCCATCGGCGTATCAGAAAATGGCGCGTTGGTGGGCGTTGCTATCTGCGGCAGACCTGTGGCGCGGCGGCTGGACGATGGCTATACGCTGGAAGTCAACCGTCTATGTACGAATGGAACGCCGAATGCTTGCAGTATTTTGTATGCGGCGGCATACCGTGCAGCACGGGCCATGGGCTACAACAAAGTTATTACCTACATTCTGGACACGGAGAATGGCAGCTCCCTGAAAGCTGCCGGCTACACCTGTGAGGGCAGAGCCGGAGGCTTGGAATGGAACGGCGCGAAGGCACCGAAACAGGCTGACCAATATCCGCGCCAGATGAAAACACGATGGGTCAAGAAAAAGGAGGGCTTGCATGGCAGTTGACCGCAAACAGCAGATGAAAGAAATCACGGAACGGCTGGAGCAGGGTGTAAAGGACATTTTTACATCGGAAATGTACACGACGTATCTGCGCACGATGGCAAAATTCCACAATTACAGCTTCAATAATACGCTGCTGATCGCTATGCAGCGGCCCGATGCCACACTGGTGGCAGGGTTTAACGCATGGAAGAATAAGTTTAACCGTTACGTTAAAAAAGGCGAAAAGGGCATCCAGATCATCGCTCCGGCTCCCATTAAGGAAGTCGAGGAGCGAGAGAAAATCGACAAGGATACGGGCTTGGCTGTGCTGAACGAAAACGGTGAACCGGAAATGGAACGTGTGGAGTATGTGGTTCCGCGCTTCCGAGTGACGACGGTTTTTGATGTTTCACAGACCGATGGGGAACCGATTCCATCGTTGGAAGTGAACGAACTGACGGCCAGCGTCAAAGACTATGCGCTGCTTACGGCGGCAATCGAGCAGGTATCGCCTGTGCCGATGCGGTTTGATGAAATCGAAGGGGATGCCAAAGGCTATTACAGTGATGCAGACAAAGAAATCTGCATTCAGGTCGGCATGGGCGAGAGCCAGACCATAAAGACGATGATCCACGAGGTTGCTCATGCGATGCTGCATAACAGCGATTTGATGAAGCAACGCGGCGAAGAAAAAGACAGGCTCACGAAAGAGACCGAAGCGGAAAGTATTGCATTTACGGTCTGCTCAGTTTTGGGTATTGATACGTCCGACTATTCTTTTCCGTATGTGGCAAGCTGGGCCAGCGGCAAGGAGATGAAGGAACTGAAAGATTCGATGGATACGATTCGATTGACCGCAGCCGATTTTCTGGAAAAGCTGGAAGCAGAGGTGGCAGAAAGGAGCGCAGAGCGCATGACCGCGATGCAATATGCGGAAAAGCTGATTGCCGACAAGGAGCAGGAAAAAACGATTTTCGATGATGAGCAGCGAAATCTCATCGTGAATTTCGCCTTCAAACTGGATGACCGGGCTGCAACGGAAGAACTGGTGAACGGTCTGGCGGCGGCACTGGCCGAGGATGACAAAGAAGAAGTCAACCGCCTGATGTACGATGCACAGGAAAAAATTGAAAATCTCCCGGATGGGATGATTGGTCTTTCCGAAATGCACGACTACGGTTATCTGAAAGATGATGTGTTGCCACTGACGAAAGAAGGCGCACGGGAGTGGCATCGGCTGGGCGAACGGATTTATCCGCTGTTTCAGGATGGCACGGCAGGAGATTTCGCCAGTCAGGAAGAGATCGAACAGCATGATGGCATTTTCGGAATCAAGGCTGACGCATGGAGTGCAATTTTGCTGGAAAAGAACGAAGAGTATCTGGAAGATGAGTATTCCCGCCCGGATGCCGCACTGACGGTGATAAGTCGGGAGCAGGCTCTGCGGCTGTTTGATGAGGGCAAGCAGATTTATCTTATCCGTATCAGCCCGTGGCCGGTTCTTGTTACAGGGCGTGAAGAAATCGAGCGTGGAAGTGACTATTTCCAGATTGCCAAAGAGGATTTGGAAAAGGACAAGCAGAAAGTAATGGAAAACAGCGAAAAAACACCCGTTGAAGAGCTGGCGGCAGACCTTGATAATTTCGCCTTTGACTTCGATTTCTACCACTATAAAGATAGCGTGGAGGATCGGGAACAGGCAGTTGAAGCACTGAAAGAACAGATTCAGGCTGGGGATGTTCAGCCGATCCGGGAATGGCTGCAAGCCGCAGTGGAGGAATCAGAGGGAGAGTCCGCAGAAAAGGCGGCAGAACTGATAACTCGTATGGATGCAGTAGTTAAGGAGCAGAAGCTGCTTTCCGGCAGTGAAAAGCAGTTTGGCATCTACCAGATCACTGCCCGTGACCCGGAACACGACTATCGCTTTATGAATCTGGACTTTGTAAAACGGCATGGGATGGAAGTGAACCGTGCAGACTATGAGCTGGTCTATACCGAGCCTCTTACGGAAAAAGATACACTTGAAGCTATTTACGAACGCTTCAATATTCAGCGTCCAGCAGACTTTACGGGGCATTCGCTGTCGGTCAGCGATGTGGTGGTACTCAATGATGGCAGTACGGTCAAAGCCTACTATGTGGACAGTATTGGATTTGCTGAACTGCCGGAATTTTTCAAGGAAAGGAATATAGATTTGCAGAAAGAGAACCTTCTGAACGAGAAATTGCAGGAAATCGAAATCTTTGATAAGCCGGGTCTTTTCAGCAATGGCCGACTGCGGGATGAAGATGTGCCGGAGGGCTTATATCGCTATGATCTGCGCGGTTCGGACTACGACCCAGGCCAGCCTATTACAGTGGAGAAAACTGTGGTGGTGAACCATGCGGCATCTGTTCTGATGGCCGAAGAGCTTGACCTTGGTGCAGAGGGGCGGCTGGAACTGGGTGAGGAAGGGCTGAACTTCACAGGCGCAGAGTTGACCGTGCGAGAGTTCATGGAGGAACAGCAGAAAAACAATGCGCTGATCCACGGCGATTCCGACCATATCGCAGTCGAAGGGCATATCGGCACATGGTATGCTGTTGATGAAACGGAAGTCGGTGGGGAGAAGTTCTTTCTGCTGGAGCATGAGGAACACGGCGATATGGCGGCCTGCGTTGCAGTCAATGAGCAGGGCAAGCTGGTGGCAGAGGATTTGTGGAACGGCTTCGATGAAGATTTTCAGGAAGCAGTGCAGAAATACTTCTCTGAAAAATGGAATATGCCGAAAAAAGAAGATGTGGTGTCAGAGATCATTGAAAAGGCTACGCCGGTGCCGGACAACAGCGCACAGGACTATTCGGATGTGCCTGTCTACTATGAGCCGTTCAGCTATGCCAAAGAAAATGACGAGGTGGATTTATACCGTACATCCTATCGGCTGAACAGCGAGTGCAAGCAGGCAATCCATGAAGCGATTGCGGACAATTATGACGGAATGTACCTTGGCGATGGTGCAGTCGATCAGGTGGTGCGGCAGTACGGCATGGAGCGCGTGGGCTACATTCTGGCAAATACTCTGCACCATAAAAGCTACGATGGCCGCTTTTCTCACGGCAATAAGGAATGGGCAGAGCAGGTCAGCACCCCGGAGCATAATGCAGACCGCATGACCTTCCGCACGGATTGGGTGGTTGACAGCCACCCGGCTATTCTGGATGGCTTTGTGACGATGTACCGGGATGAACTGGAAGCGCAGAAAAAGCTGGAACAGGAACAGCCTTTCGTAAAGCAGTTCTATGTGGTCGAAAATTTGCAGGCCGCGCCTTTGAAAATTGAGCGGTTCGGAAATCTCGACGATGCAGTGTCGCAGTATCAGGCACTTCCGAACCATTACATGAAAGCCTTGGGCGTGGAGAAGAATCCTGATCCGCTGCCGGGTTCACTGGATGTTTTGCAGTGCAGGAACGGCATTGACACCATCGTAGAGGACTACAAAACGGTTCCGGGCTGGGATAACCCGTATATCCAGAATCATGTTGTCCAGCCGTTACAGGGGGCCTTAGCCGTGCAGGATGTGGAACTGGCCTACGAATTGCCGGATGCCTATTTTCACATCCAGACCTGTGACGATGGCTTCGACTATACCTTATATAATAAGGACTTCACGGAACGGGATGGCGGTATTCTCGAAACGGACGGAGATAAGCCTGTGCAGGAGGCTATGACGGAGCTGCTGGCAGAGTTCGGCTGCGATGCAGCACAGGGCAGGATCATGGACGCGGCAGAACTGCGGGAACAGGCCGATACGGTGGCTGAACAGCAGGCAGAAGTTTTGAAAGAAAAACTCGCTGCAGAAAGACCTGCGCCGGAAGAAACGCTCAGCTTTTATGTTGCGGAGTGTTTGGAGTTTACGTTTGCGGGAGAGTTCCACGACCATCTGACAATGGAAGAAGCCTTGGAAGCCTACGACAAGATTCCGTCCGAACGGATGAACGCTGACAAGTGCATTGGATTCTGCATCGAGGAAGATGGCGGCTTTGTTGGAATGTATGAGCTGGTCGTGAACGATAAAGTGCAACGCGAGAATATCAATTCCATCAACTACTTCAGGGATGATAAGTTGGTGCAGCAGGCTATTTCCGATATGGAAAAACTGATGGAGGCACGGCAGAAGAGCAAGGAGCAGGAACGCAGCAGTACGAAAAAGTCTGTTCTGGATGCCCTGCGCAGTCTGAAAGCCAAGAAACAGGAGCAGCCTGCACAGGAACAGGATAAGCCGAAGAAAGCGAAAAAGAAAGGAATGGAGTTATGAATAATGTGCGCTTTGATGAACTGGAATTGATGCTGATGGCGATGTTTGAGCAGCCGACGCTCAAAGATACAATTCAGGTGTTGAAGGAGGTCCAGCCGCTTGTGGCAGAGGATGCAGAGATGGCTGCGCTTGTCCAGCAGACGATCCCGAAGATGCAGCAGTTGAACGAGCAGCAGTTCAAGGGGCTGGAGCTGGAATGGCATAGGCCGGAGGATGATGCAGGAAAATGAGTTCAGATGTGTTTGCAATCTATCAGATCGATAATTCTGAGAAAAACCGTGAGTATCGCTGCCGCAGCTATGAATACCAGATTCAGCATGGCTTTATGATAACCGCAGACAATTATGGCACGGGCTATTCTGGTACGGTTACGCGAGGAATGGGCGCGGAAGCGATTCGTAAAAAGATGGAAAGCATTAACCCGGACAAATTCAAAATTAGAAAATTTGGGGTCAGTGATGTCATCGGATTGACTGCGGCAGGCAAAACCTCTTTTTTCTATGTTGATAAGGATAGGTTGGTGAGATTCAACGGCTTTTTCCCAAAGCCCCAGAGCGGCACATACCTGATTCTTGATGAGGGCGGCTATCAGGTGGCAGGGCAAAAAGGAACATGGCTGGTATCGGATGAAGTAGAGGTCGATGGTCAGCGGTTTGTTCAGATGAGAAGTGAACAAACGAAGAATCCGCCGCCGAGCATTATTCTTCACGAGAGTGGAGCCTTTGTGACGCAGACAGCTTTAGGTTTCGATGGAGAAGCTACCAGAAAGATGCGTGCTTTTTTACAAGGCCCAAAGCCTGAACTGCTGCACCATCAGAAGTTCTTTGAAAATGGTACAGCGGAACGCGCCAAAGAATCCGGCACAGAGCAAAACTACAATATGATAGATGGCTGCGTCAACAATGTACCGAAAAAGCCCCGGCGCATTGGTGGCAGGTGGTCGGTGCTTGATCGGCTGCATATTAAGCAGGCTGAGCGGCGACAAAAAGACAATACGCCGCAGCAGGAACAGGAAAGAAGCCGAAAAAGTTAAAATACCGTAATATCGTTGAGATGGCTTCCCCAAAAAGGAGGCCATCTTTTTTGCGTTAGAATCAAAATGTAAAAAACTTTTTTACATCACGATTGATTTCCCGAAGCTGATGGTATATAATAATAGCAGAAGGGAGAGATGAAAAATGCGTTTTGATGAACTTTTTGAAATGAGAAAACTGACAGGGACAAAATTAAAGGACTATATTCGCAGCAATGGATTCTCAAAAGTATCGTTCTGCAAGAAAACAGAGATTTCTCGCCCTACTTTAGATAAGATTTTGAATGGCGAGATAGATAGCAAAAGTACATTCGATAAGCACTTGAACAAGATTCTTACCAGTTTGAGCATTGACCCGGATACTTTGATGGGATTTTCACCGAGAGTGCAAAGTGTAGATGCCGTGTACTCGCAGAATGCGCCGATTGATTATCAGATGAATGATAAGGCAAAGATGGAGTACGATCTGTTGCAGGATATTCTAAACCTTTGCAGTGTTTATTATTAAAGGCGGAAGGCTATGAGTGAGCGAATTACAGCAGCCAACTTAGATGAAGTTATCAAAAGGAACGAAGTTATCGAGGAACAGATGAAGCAGAGTGCTTCGCTTATCTGGTCAAAATACAATCCGATGCAGATAAATTCTCCGATACAGTTGGCGTTACAGATTTTAAGACCGTATGGTTTGATACAGCTGCCGATTGATAATCGCTATTTAAGCGGAGCGATTTTTGTTCGGGATGGAAAACGAATCCCCTTGATAAATACGGCACTTCCGAGAGCAAATCAGTATTTTACTGCGTGGCATGAGATTTATCATCTATTGTTTGATGAAGTTTCTTTTGACCATTTGATTGAATCCGAAATCCTGATGGAAGAACGAAAAGCAGAATACTTTGCTGCGCTTATGCTTCTGGGAAACCTTATGCCGTACTTTGAGGGGTTAAAGGATATGGATTTCCAAGCAAAAGCGTTTCAGTGCATGAACGCTTTCCAAGCTCCCTATAAGGCGGTGCTGATTTCTTTGTATGAAAGTGCAGTAAAGAATGGGAATACGGCTATTGCGGAAGAAGTTAAGGAAAACTTTGATGTGCAAGTTGAAGATATTGCACAGAGATTCCGCGATTTGGGATTGGATGATTCCCTTGTACGGCCTTCGTATGTAGTAAATGTAAGTCCGCTACAAGAAAAAATCAATAAGACGATTCGCAATGAGCCGGAAGTGGAATACCATAAAGACAATGAAGCATTTCTGAAAACGGTTTTAAGTGAATTTAAAATGCTGACGGGAGAGGCCGATGCTTAATATACCAGAGTATAAAGAATATGCTGGGGAGACCAAAATAGCACTTATGGATAACTCATCACTGGCATTTATGCACGAGTTGAGCCAGAGAAGTTATCCATCTGATGGAATCCTCAGCGTATACGATTTGATTCTGATACCAAAGTGGGTAATGGAGGAAATTGAGGATTCTACATACAGAAGCACCTATGTTGAGCAGCTTCAAGCACAAGGGTATCCTATTCGTTGGATTGATGAAACAAAGTACGGTGCTTTTGTCAATGATGAAGATGTGAATCTGTACTACATCGTTGAAGCTGCGGTATCGCGTGTGTCAGAGTTGATGCGCTTCCTTCGCAGAAAAGTGAAAACTGAAGATCTGATTGACTTGCCATCCGCAGAAGAATGGATGAATCAGCTGTACGATGAATGGCCGATTCATGGAAGAACGCTGTCAACGGGCCGCACTCTTAAAAAGAATGCGGGAGAAATCTCGTTGACGATTCTTGCTGAATTATTCGCATGGTATCATGATGGAGTGGACAGCCTGACAATCTATACGCAGGATACGGATGCGCATGAGTTCCAAACGAATGCAGAGCGCATTTTAATTGGAAATTCTGAATTTACTCCTGCGCTGGATTCTCCGATTTCGGTGGCCTTTAAGTCAAATGACTTTATTTTGTGTCAGATGTATCGTGAGGGAGCCCTGACTTTGGATGCGGTGCGGCAGCTTCGCCACGATGATAGAAAATTGACTTATACACGGCAGCAAGCGGATAAGTCGATTATTTGCCGCAAAGAAGTTATAACGAAAGAGCAGTTCGTTGATTTGATTCAGGATGCGACAGTTCAAATCCTGTTCTAAGAGTAATATGGTAGAAAAGGGTCAGCCCTAGTCTTTCGCAGGAAAGACCAGGGCTGGCTTTTTGTTTTATAGAGAGTGTTCGTTCTTTCGGGATTGCTGCTGTTCGCGCCGTGCTTCTCGTTCTGTTCCCAGAATGTTATCTACATTGGCACATACAGTCTGGAGTTCCCTGTGGTAATCTTTGAAATAGTGGTAGGTGTCATACTGGGCATCTTTCTGAATGGTAAACTGCTCCTTTTCAGCCCGGAGGTCTTTCATGGTCGGGAACCTTCCATCTGGGGAGTGCTGCTTTAGGATGCGGAGGGCTTCTTCATATTTGGCAATATCCTCTGCATGAGCCTGACGGAAAGATTTCTTATTGCCGGATTTCAAGAAATCACCATAGACTGATTTTGTAGAAAGATACTGGCCTAAATAACGAATCTGCTCATTGACTTTTTTCAATTTTGCTTCGGTGAATTTGGCATCACTTCGGGCTTTTGCCATTTTAGATTGAATGGCGTCAGTGGTATCGGAGAGTTTTTCGTAAGAATCGTATCCATGTTCCTGCACATAAGCGACTGTTCGTGCCATCTGCTGCAAATTGGAAATCTTGACTTTCTGCGCATAGGCGCGGCTCTGCTGTGCTTTTACGCAGGTCTGCAAGTCAACCACAAGGCGCAGGTCGGACTTAATGAACAAAATAGCCATAGGATCATCTGCTGCCCAATGAGGATTGT
>OHGG01001022.1_pt1 | contig 12389 bp, 9 predicted proteins | sample 1567641 | NCBI WGS metagenome assembly OHGG01 (sample SAMEA3879561, study PRJEB24766) | human gut metagenome | biome: human-associated habitat; feature: feces | place: USA | collected 1985/1987
ATCCGCAGATTCAACGACTGCACCTGCTGCAGGATCATCTGCCCGTCGAACAGTTTCATGTTCTTCACCACCTCGGCCACCGAATAGGTCCCGCACGGGTTATTGATGAGCCGAACCGTATCGTCGAAAGCGGAATCGAGTTTCAGGATGTTGTTATCGACCCGGCGCAAGGCCCGGCGCACGCTCTCGCGGCCGATCTGCGTCGCATTGCTCAACACCGAAATCCGCGCCGAAGGGCAAATTTCGTCCCGCAAGACGATCGTATCGTCGATGATCGCCTCGAAATCGGGGTGCATCGTCGGCTCGCCGTTACCGGCGAAAGTAATCACGTCGGGAGGCGTACCTTCGGAAACCATCTGACGCAAGGTCGCTCCGAGCATGGTACGCACGTCCTCGCGCGAATTGAACCGGCGGGCGCCCGGATGTTCGGCATTCCAGCCGCATTCGCAATAAATGCAATCGAAGCTACACAACTTCGATTGAGTGGGTAACAGATTGACACCCAATGACAGACCCAATCTGCGGGAATGGATCGGGCCGAAAATAATATCGCTATACAGTGCAGTCATATTGACAAAATTAGAAAATATTCTCTTCTTTGCACAAATATTGCTCCCTTTTTATACGTTAATAGAAAAACGGCATGCAACGGGACCTCCGAAAAACGAATTCGGTCCGAATCGGGAACACGATCGGCCCAAGGCCCCGACGCATGAATCGTCCAACCGAAAACCAATGAAACGACACCTTATGAAGCATAAATTCGGCTTACTTCCCAAAGTGCTCCTGGCTATCGCGCTGGGCATCGTATTCGGCCTCTTCGTTCCCGAGTGGTTCACCCGAATCGCATTGACCTTCAACAACATTTTCGGCAATTTTCTGAACTTCGTCATCCCGCTGCTGATCCTGGGCCTCGTGGCTCCGGGCATCGCCGACCTGGGCAGCAAGGCAGGACGGCTGCTGGTAATCACCGCAGCCCTGGCCTATGCCTTTACCCTGTTTTCGGGATTCGGAACTTTCTTCACAAGTTTCGGGATATTACCCCGGCTATTGGGCGGTACGGAGATGAGCGCCCCGGGAGAAACCGCCGCAACACCCATGCAACCGTTCTTCACGGTCGAAATGCCCCCGTTGATGGGCGTGATGACCGCCCTCATTCTCGCCTTCGTGCTGGGACTGGGCATGGCTTACATCCACAGCGACAAGCTCAAGGGCATGATGGATGATTTCAAACTCATCATCGAGCGCGTCATCTCGAAGGTCATCATCCCGCTGCTGCCCTTCTACATCTTCGGCATCTTCCTCTCGATGACTCAGTCGGGGCAGGTATCGGGTATTCTGGGCATTTTCCTCAAGTTGATCGTGATTATCTTCGTGATGACGGTCGTCCTGCTGCTGATCCAGTTCTCGATCGCAGGCCTCGTGGCAAGGCAGAATCCGTTGAAGATGCTCCGCACGATGATGACCGCCTACATGACGGCCCTCGGTACGCAATCGTCGGCAGCCACGATCCCCGTGACGCTGGCACAGACGGTCAAAATCGGCGTCCGCCCCGAAGTGGCGGGATTCGTCGTCCCGCTCTGCGCCACGATCCACCTCTCGGGTTCGATGATGAAGATCGTCGCCTGCTCGCTCGCGGTGATGATGCTCTCCGGACTGGACGTTTCGATGGGCACCTACTCGGGTTTCATCCTGCTGCTGGGCATTACGATGATCGCCGCACCGGGCGTACCGGGCGGAGCCATCATGGCTGCGATCGGATTGCTGGAGTCGATGCTCGGGTTCGACGAAAATATGATCGGACTGATGATCGCCACCTACATTGCCATGGACAGTTTCGGTACGGCGACCAACGTAACGGGCGACGGTGCGATCGCGGTGATCGTAAACGCCATCGACAGCCGAATGATTCGCCGGGAAAAACGATAAACCTACTGTTAATATTTTCACATTCGAAAAAAATCTTTAACTTTGCGAGCATCGTTCATAAACGAACAACCGCTGTCAAGTGAAATAAGAGGATTAATTTAAATCAATAATTATGGCTAAAATCAATTTGAAACAGTACGGCATCACGGGTACTACGGAAGTAATCTACAACCCGTCGTACGACGAACTCTACCGCGAGGAGACCCGCAAGGGCCTGCGCGGTTATGAAAAGGGTCAGGTAACCGAAATGGGTGCCGTGAACGTGATGACCGGCGTTTACACGGGTCGTTCCCCGAAAGACAAGTTCTTCGTCATGGACGAAACCACCAAAGATACTATTTGGTGGACCTCGCCCGAATACAAGAACGACAACAAACCGGTGACGAAGAAGACCTGGAAGGAGCTGAAAAAGATCGCTGTCGAAGAGTTGTCGAACAAGAAGCTCTTCGTCGTGGACACGTTCTGCGGAGCCAACGAGAACACCCGTCTGAAGATCCGCTTCATCATGGAGGTCGCTTGGCAGGCGCATTTCGTGAAAAACATGTTCATCCGCCCGACGGACGAGGAGCTGGAGAAATACGGCGAACCCGATTTCGTGGTGCTGAACGCCTCGAAAGCCAAAGTCAAGAACTACAAGGAACTCGGACTCAACTCGGAAACGGCGGTCGTGTTCAACCTCACCGAAAAAATGCAGGTAATCATCAACACCTGGTACGGCGGCGAAATGAAGAAGGGTATGTTCTCCTACATGAACTACCTGCTGCCGCTGAAGGGCATCGCGTCGATGCACTGCTCGGCCAACACCGACAAGGAGGGCAAGAACACCGCCATCTTCTTCAACTTCGAGGGCGGATGCTATGCCAAAGTCATCAACCTCTCGAAAGAGAACGAGCCCGATATCTGGAACGCGATCCGCCCCAACGCCCTGCTGGAGAACGTTACGGTGGACAAGAAAGGTAAGATCGACTTCGCGGACAAGTCCGTGACGGAGAACACTCGCGTATCGTACCCGATCTTCCACATCGATAACATCGTGAAGCCCGTATCGAAGGCCCCGGCTGCCAAGAAGGTGATCTTCCTTTCGGCCGACGCCTTCGGCGTACTGCCCCCGGTTTCGATCCTGACGCCGGAACAGACCAAATACTACTTCCTCTCGGGCTTCACCGCCAAGTTGGCCGGTACCGAGCGCGGTATCACCGAGCCGACGCCGACCTTCTCGGCTTGCTTCGGTGCGGCGTTCCTCTCGCTGCATCCGACCAAGTACGGTGAGGAATTGGTAAAACGCATGAAGCAATCGGGCGCTACGGCTTACCTCGTCAATACGGGCTGGAACGGTACGGGCAAACGAATCTCGATCAAAGATACGCGCGGCATCATCGACGCCATCCTGGACGGTTCGATCGACAAGGCCCCGACCAAGACGCTGCCGGTATTCGATTTCAAGATCCCGACTGCACTTCCGGGCGTGGATCCCAAGATTCTCGATCCGCGCGACACGTACAAGAACGCGAAGGAGTGGGACGAGAAGGCGGCAGATCTGGCCGGTCGTTTCATCAAGAACTTCGAGAAGTTCACCGGCAACGCCGAAGGCAAGAAACTCGTAGCTGCAGGTCCGCACCTCAAATAAGACGACGAGCCGACAAGCTATTTTCACAAAGAGAACGGTCCGGGGCTAACGCCCGGACCGTTCTCTTTGTCGCTCGACCGCACGATCACTCCTTCGGCAACCTATATTCGGACAGCCCTGCCCTACAAGCGGTATCGTGGAACACTATTTGCAACACCTTCTTATAATCAATCCATTATATTATGAAAAAAGTAATCCACAGAGCCGGCACACGAGGTCATTCCGACCACGGTTGGCTCGACAGCTACCATACGTTCAGTTTTGCTGACTACCACGATCCCGAGCGCATCCATTTCGGCGCATTGCGCGTACTCAACGACGATACCGTAGCCGGAGGAGAGGGTTTCGGCGCACATCCCCACGACAACATGGAGATCGTTTCCATCCCGCTCGAGGGCGAACTACGACATCAGGACAGCATGGGACATACTTCGGTGCTGCGCACCGGGGAAATCCAGGTAATGACGGCCGGAACGGGAATCATCCACAGCGAATTCAACAACAGCCCCGACCGTCCCGTCAAATTCCTCCAGATATGGGTATTCCCGGATCGACGCGGACTTCCGACCCGTTACGAGGAGATCACGCTCGCTCCGGCACGCACCAATGAGCTGCGCACGATCGTGGCTCCCGAAGGCAATGGTTCCGAGCATACGGCTTGGATTCATCAGTCGGCCTGGTTCCACACCCTGAACCTGGAGAAAGATACCTATGAATACGCCATGCGCCGGGAAGGAAACGGTCTTTACGTCTTCGTCCTCGAAGGCGACGTAACGGTCGAGAACGAAAAGCTGGCCTCCCGGGACGGCATGGGCATTTGGGAGCAGAACGACATCACCCTCCATACGGACGGGAAAGCCAGCCTGCTTCTGATCGAGGTACCGATGCGGTAATTACCCCAACCTTTCCCAAGAAAAATAGCGGCACTTCTTGGTGCCGCTATTTTTTAATTCATCCGCCCATTCGGATCAGAAAAACTTGACTTCCCGGCCTTCGATAGCCGTAAGCAGATTATTGGCCGCCGACGAAGCTCCGATACGGAACAATTCGGGCGTAAGCCACTCCTTACCCAGAATCTCCTCGACGATCGTATAATACAATGCAGCATCTTCGGCACTCCGGACACCGCCGGCCGGCTTGAAGCCCACCTTACGTCCCGTTTTCCGATAGTAATCCCGGATCGCCTGGCACATCACCACAGCCGCTTCGGGCGTGGCAGACACGTCGATCTTGCCGGTCGAAGTCTTGACGAAATCGGCCCCGGCGAACATCGAAAGCAACGAAGCCTTGCGGATCAGATCGGGGGTTTTCAAAGCTCCGGACTCGATAATGACCTTTAGCACGACCTCGGGACTCATCTCGGCACGAATCACCTCGACCTCGTTAGCGACTTCGTCGTAATGCCCTTCCAACATCTTACCCACGTTCAGGACGATATCGATCTCGTCGGCTCCGTTCTCGACGGCCATAGCTACTTCGAGAACCTTCACCTCGAGAAACGTCTGCGAAGAAGGAAATCCGCCCGCAACGCTCGTGATACGCATATCCGTACCATCGACCACCACACCGACCGTTTCGACGAACGGCGGATAGATGCAGATCGACGCCACGTTGGGAAGATGAGGAAACTGTCGGTAAAACTTGACGGCTTTGCCGGCAAATTCCGTAACCGACTCCACGGAGTCCGTACACGACAGCGTGGTTAAATCCACCGCCGAATAACAGAGCTTGTAAACTTCCGGAGTATGGTTTCGTACCGCAGCTTTACGGATACGATCCATTTCCTCGGCCACCTGAGCCTCGCTCATTGCCGGCGCATATTCTTTCAAATGATTCGCGTATTCCATAACTTTCCTATTATTTACACAGACGGTTCGCCTTCAAAGCGCAAAACAAAAAGTCAATATCGAACCGTCCCCACATACATAAAATCCATAACAAGCCTCGTGCAAAACGCAACCTTCCATCGGAAAAAACACGACCGTTACCCGTTGTAAAATATCATTTCAACCCAGAAAGGCCCGTTTCCCAAACGATCAAAAGTGCTGCAAAGACAAACAAATAGAGCCGACACCAATTCGCTTTCGACAAAAATATAAAAAATTTAGATCTTTTTCATATTTCTTCCAATATACCGCAAATTTCGTGCGCATCCGATCCTACCCGGACGATCCGCGTCTGAAAATGTCCATCCCATCTTCAGGAACTCCCCGTTTCGGGCTCCGAAATCCGACGACCATCGCTTTAAGTCGCAAGCCGTATTTACGAACCGCCCCTTCCCAGAATCCTGTTCGAGAGGAGGCAATCGAACTTTACCAACCCGGAAAAGACGACCATCGCTCATGTAAGATCGAGCGATCTATCATCGCAAAATCCGATTATGTATCACAATTACCGATCCGATGCCGACCGACCTTCCTCAAAACCACCCAAAGGGAAAGGCGCAAGGTAGGGGCAAGCATTGAATAACGGCCCGCAAAGCTGTGAGCCGCCGCCGAAATCGACAAGAAAAACGATCTTGATACACGAAAGTATAAACTCCAAAAAAATGCAATTATATACTTTTTGGGAGCGTAGTTTTCCAAATCCCCTTCCCGGTAAAAGGATTCAGGGATGGTCAGCATTACAGACGCAGCCACGGACTGCGAACAAGCGTCCCCGGGTTCGATGCTTCAACCGTCGGACAAGGGGTACATGGAAAGACAAAAAATATCCGCACCGTTTCCGGTGCGGATATTTTTCATCGAATCCGAACGGATTAGAACTTCAGACCCTCTTCGAAGAGTTTCTTGAAGTGGATATCCTTCATGGCTTTCTTCGCCATCTTCTCATCCTTCTTCACGGCGCTCTTCAACTGTGCCTCTGCCGTTCTCATATCGCCCTCTTCCGAAGCGATCACGGCACGCAGGTAATCGGCCTCTGCGCTCATATCCTTAGCGATAGCACGCTTTGCAGCCGCATAGTCCTTGTTCATCGTGTTAGCGATAGCGGCATTCATACCGTCGAGCTGCTTGGCAGCGTCGTTGTAGTTACCCTGTGCTGCATTGACCAGGCTCTTCGCCTTTGCATCAGCGCCCTTGGCATACTTCTGAGCCTCTGCCATATTGCCGTTCGCCAGGTTGGCAAGAGCCAGGTTGGTGTTCAGCGCCTCGGAAGCCTCGCCCAACTGAGCGGCCTTCTGGAAGCATTTCAAAGCATCAGCCGTGCGGCCTTCCTCCGTAAGAACGATACCCAGGTTGTTGTAAGCGCGGGCGTCGTTATACTTCTCGGCAGCATAAGCCAATACGATGTTCTTGGTAGCGTTGTCCTGTGCGATCGACTCCGCAACGAAGAGCAGCTCGTTCAGGTTGAGCTGATCCAGCTTGCCAGCCTCGACAAGCGCCATCATCTCGGCGTCGGTCTTGCCCTCCAGATCGATGGTGTTCACGATCACCGAACGACGGAGCTGCGGCAGAATGTCTTTCTTCAGCTCGTTGAATACGGAAGACATGTTCTTGATCTCATCCTCGCGCTGCGTCGAAGAGGAGTACATGCTCAAAACTTGGAGAATCAGATCCTTGTCTTTGATGTTCGACTTCGAAACCAGCTCCTTGAAACCTTCCCAGTCCTCACCGTAAGCGGCAACGTCGATATCCAGACCCGAATTTTTCAGCAGTTTCGCAAGAACTTTGTCGCCCGATTCGCTACGCTCCTTCGACAGCGTGTCGTTGAACTTCACGGGACCGTCGGGAGAAGCATAACCCTTCACGGCAACATGCTGGGTAGCACGGTCGTTTTTCAGGTTCTCATCCACATTCGCCTGGAATGCCTCCAGATCGGCGTCTTTCAGCGCTTTCTTGGTTACGTTAGCCTTGTTGATCGCATAGAGGATCTCGGTCTTGTCCACGCTGGTAGTCACGCGTTTGTAGTCGCTCGGCAGAGCTGCCATCGCATCGGCGTAAGCCAGATCCTGCTGCAGGGTATTCACACCCTCGGCAACGACCAGACCGCACTCGCGTACGATTGCGGGGTTAGCCTCGAGCTCCTTGGCCTTCACGACCTTGCCCGTATTGGCATTAACCAGCGTAAACTCGTCGCTACCCGGACATTTAGCCTCGACACGCAACTGGAGTTCGGAAATCTGCATACGCTCATCGTAGGGGAACTCGACATGCATGGTGAACACACCGCCCGTCTTCTTATCAACGACCGTATAATTCTCTTTCACTTTCGAACCCTGGAAGAATTTCGGAGTACCGGCAACTTCTCCGCCCTCGAATACCATCACCGGAGTAACCTTCACGATAGCTTTGGGGTTGAAGTACTTCACGGGGAACTGTGCCGTAATGTCGGCGGCAACCACACCGTTATTCAGTACCAGCACTTCAGGTGCACACGTCAGCGATACATCATCGCTGTTCTTTGCCATCTTCTTGAAGCAATTACAGCTCGAAAACGTCAAAGCAACGACCACGAGCAGCAAGCTCAATTTCATCAGCTTTTTCATAAACTAATCTTTTAAAAATTAAATGTTAAATCCTTTCTTTTTCTATTTATGCCTGTTTTATCTGCCCCACAAAAGCTACGGAGTAATGCAAATATAAAAATTATCTACAAACATTGTACAATATTCCGGCCAAAATTTCCGAACAAAACCGAAATTATCTCCGTAGCAGCGATCCGGACCCGCAGAGTTCTACTCCTTGTGCTCAGGACGGCGGCGCGGGCGATCGCCGCGCTCGCGGGGACGGCGCTCCGGCTCCGTCCAGCCTTCGGGCTGCGGAATCAGCACGCGGTGCGACAGCTTGAGCTTGTTGGTCTTGGGATCGATGCCGATGACTTTCACCTCGATCATATCCCCCTCTTTCAGGCCGGTCTCCTCCATCGTTTCGAAACGCTTGTAGTCGATCTCCGAGATGTGCAGCAGGGCGTCCTTGCCCGGCATGATCTCGACGAACGCACCGAACGGCATGATCGAACGGACCTTGCCGTTATATACATCGCCGACCTCGGGCTGCGCCACGATACTCTTGATGCGAGACAGGGCTGCATCCATCGCCTCCTTGTCCAGCCCGAAGATGTCCACGACGCCCTTGTTGTCGGTTTCGGTGATGGTAATAGTCGTACCCGTCGTCTTCTGAATATCCTGGATCACCTTGCCGCCGGGACCGATCACGGCACCGATCATATCCTGCGGGATGGTGATCTGTACGATACGCGGCACGAACGGACGGTAATCCGCACGCGGCTCGGCGATACACTCCGTCAGCTTACCCAGAATGTGCATACGGCCCACGCGAGCCTGTTCCAGCGCCTTGGCCAGCACCTCGTACGAAAGGCCATCGACCTTGATATCCATCTGGGTAGCCGTGATACCGTCCTTGGTACCCGTCACCTTGAAGTCCATGTCGCCCAGGTGGTCCTCATCGCCCAGGATGTCGGAAAGCACCGCCCAACGACCGGTAGCGGAATCCGAAATCAGACCCATGGCGATACCCGAAACGGTCATCCAGCGGTCGCCCTCGGTGATGAGGCCGCAGGAGATGCCGGCCACAGGGGCCTTGATGGGCACGCCCGCATCCATCAGCGCCAGCGTACCGGCACAAACCGTCGCCATCGACGACGAGCCGTTCGACTCGAGAATATCCGACACCACACGCACGGCATAAGGATTCTCCTCTCCGACCGGAACCATCGGCTTCAGCGCGCGCCATGCCAGGTGGCCATGGCCGATCTCGCGACGGCTCAGGCCGCGGGCGGCTTTGGCCTCGCCCGTCGAGAAAGGCGGGAAATTATAGTGCAACACGAACTGCTCGGTACCCTGTACCAGCACTTCGTCCTTGACCTTCTCGTCCATCTTCGTACCGAGGGTCACCGTGGTCAGCGACTGCGTTTCACCGCGCGTGAAGATCGCCGAACCGTGAGCGGCGGGCAGATAGCCCACCTCGCACCAGATGGGACGGATTTCGTCCGTGCGGCGGCCGTCCAAGCGCTTGCCCTCGTCGAGGATCATGTTGCGCATGGCCTTCTTCTGTACGTCGTCGTGGAAATATTTGTGAATCAGCGGTGCCTTCTCGACCAGCTCCTCTTCCGAGAAACGGGCGGCGAACTCGGCCTCCAGCGCATTGAAGGCATCTTCGCGCTCATGCTTCATCGTACCGCTGGTGGCGATGGCGTAAGCCTTGTCGTAAAGCTCCCGAATGATGGTCTGACGCAGCTCTTCGTCATTCACCTCGTGGCAATAGGTCCGTTTCACGTCCTTGCCCAGCTCCTTCGAAAGCTCGATCTGTACGGCACAATGTTTCTTGATCTCTTCGTGAGCGAACTTGATAGCTCCGAGCATCACCTCCTCGGACACCTCCTTCATCTCGCCCTCGACCATCAGGATATTGTCGATGGTACCGCCGACCATGATGTCCAGATCGGCGTCCTGCATCTGCGCGCTACGCGTACTTCGGAGATGGGTGCTTCGAACGGGATGTCCGAAACGGCCAGTGCAGCCGATGCGGCCAGTCCGGCCAGAGCATCGGGCTGAATATCTTTGTCCGCCGAAATCAGGTTTACGGTCACATATACCTCGGCGTGATAGTCCGACGGAAACAGGGGACGCAGCGCACGGTCGATCAGACGGGCTACGAGGATCTCGCTGTCGTTAGCCTTGCCCTCACGCTTCATGAAACCGCCGGGATAGCGACCGCAAGCGGCATATTTCTCCTTATACTCCACCTGGAGCGGCATAAAATCAGTGTCGGGTTTCGCGTCCTTGGCGGCTACCACCGTTCCCAGGAGCATCGTATCTCCCATCTTCACCACGACGGAGCCGTCGGCCTGCTTGGCCAGTTTGCCCGTTTCGATCATGATTTCGCGGCCGTCTGCCAGTGTGATCGTCTTCCGGACTGCATTGTACAACTTCTTTTCTTCCATAGATATTTTTACGTCAAAATGTATGTTCCAAATTACAAATGGGGCTGCCAAAAGAAACTTTGGCCAACCCCATTTTTCTGCCTCCGGGACTATTTACGGAGATTGAGCGTCTTGATGATTGCTCGGTAGCGCTCGATATCGACCTCTTTCAAATACTCCAGCAACTGGCGGCGCTTGCCGACCAGACGCAGCAACGCACGCTGTGTACCGAAGTCGTGTTTGTTGCTACGAAGGTGTTCCGTAAGGTGGTTGATACGGAACGAGAACAGCGCGATCTGGCTCTCGGGAGAACCCGTGTCGGTGTTGGACTTTCCGTACTTACCGAAAAGCTCCTGCTTTTTTTCAGCTGATAAATAACCCATTTTCAAAAGTTTATTTAGTTCCACTCTACGACGCATTCCCCTTACCGTGAATAACGCCAGAGCGTGGCGCAAAGGTACGAACTTAATTCACAATAACCAACTTAAACGAATACAATTTTTTAGCTGAAGAGCCCTCTTTTTTTGCAAACCGGAGCGAAAAACACTATTTTTGCCAAAAAAGAAGACACATAGAACATGAAAAAGATCGCCCTGCTGCTCTACACCGTTATCGTTCTGGTCCTTGCAGCGAACTGCGACCGCCGCGCAGAGTACCTTACGGCAAGCGGCGCGATGCTGGGTACGACTTTCCAGGCAACGGGCGACATCACGGACTGCACCGCACAGGAACTCTACCGGGCCATTATGCAAATCGACGCCGAAGCCAAGGCTTCGATGTCGATTTTCGACTCCACCTCCCTGCTGAGCCGCATCAACCGGGGAGAAACCGATTCGCTCGACGAACATATCATCTACAACCTCCGTCTGGCCGAACGGTTCAGCCGCTTGAGCGAAGGCCACTACGACGTGACGGTCAAGCCGCTGGTCGATGCCTGGGGATTCGCCGGACACGAGGCGGGACGCACCCCGAACCTCGATTCGCTCCTGCAATTCGTAGGCTACCGGCGTGTCCATATCCGGGACGGCAGGCTCGTGAAGGACGATCCCCGCGTCCAGCTCGATTTCAACTCGATCGCCAAGGGCTATACGGTCGATCTGGTCGCGGCCCTCATGGAGCGCTGCGGCGCGAAGAACTATCTGGTGGAGATCGGCGGCGAATGCCGCTGCCAGGGTGTCAGCAGCAAAGGCATTCCCTGGCGGATCGGCATAGAAACTCCCTTCGACGGCAATATGTCCGACGGCGCCTATCTCACCGGACGTATCCGCATGAGCGAAGGAGGCCTGGCCACTTCGGGCAACTACCGCCGCTTCTACCGCGACGCCGCAGGCAATAAGATATCCCACACGATCGACCCGACAACGGGCCGCAGCGTCACGTCACGATTGCTTTCCGCCACCGTGGTCGCGGACAACTGCGCCGAAGCCGACGCCATGGCGACCATGTATTTGAGCCTGGGCGCGAACAAGGCCATCGCCCTCTCCCGGAAAATTCCCGACGCGAAGGTCTATTTTATCCTCGACGACGGGAAAGACGGCTACGAAATTTACTGCTCGCCGGCGATGCAAGAAATGATGATTCCAGAATAATCCCATTGCGTACGAATGAAACAAGTTCTATTTCTCTATAACCCCCAGTCGGGAAAAGGAAAAATCGAAAAAGATTCCCAAGCCATCGGCGAAATGTTCCGGCAGGCCGGCTACTCGATCGTAGACGGCCCGATCGATTTCAGCCGCAACCCTTTCAATGGACACGAAACGGTCGATCTGGTGGTCGTGGCGGGCGGCGACGGCACGGTCAATGAGGTCGCCAACGGCATCGCGGGCTTTCCCAACGCCGCGATGACCTGCATCCCCATCGGCACGGGCAACGATTTCCTTAAAAACTTCGGTAAGGACGCCGAGCCGCTGTTTCTTGACGCGGAAAACCTGTGGAACGGTGACGTGACACC
>OHGG01001032.1_pt1 | contig 12245 bp, 5 predicted proteins | sample 1567641 | NCBI WGS metagenome assembly OHGG01 (sample SAMEA3879561, study PRJEB24766) | human gut metagenome | biome: human-associated habitat; feature: feces | place: USA | collected 1985/1987
CATGGGTCTTAATCGTCAAGACAAAGCGGCAGTGATTGAAGAGATGCGCGGCATTGTTGCCAACACCTCCGCAATCGTTATCGCTGAATACCGTGGGCTGACCGTTGAAGCAGTTACCAAGCTGCGTGCCAATGCACGTCAGCAGGGTGTGCAGTTGCGTGTGGTCAAGAACACGCTGGTGCGTCGTGCCGTCGAAGGAACGGCGTTTGCCGATCTGGCCGAGAAGTTCTCCGGCCCGCTCGTCTACGCTTTCTCCGCCGATCCGGTCGCCGCTGCCAAGGTTCTTGCTCAGTTTGCCAAGGAAAACGACAAGCTCGTTATCAAGGGCGGTGCGATGGCCAACTACGTCATGGACGTGGAAGGCGTCAAACAGCTCGCCTCGATGCCGAGCCGCGAAGAACTCCTCGCCAAGCTGATGGCTACGATGAACGAACCGGTTGCGAAACTTGTTCGTACTATTAACGAAGTGCCTGCGCGCTTCGTGCGCACTGTGGCTGCTTACCGCGATGCCCAGGAAAAGGCTGCTGCCTGATTTTTAACCAATTCAATTTAATACACAGTTACGGAGTCAAAAATGGCCCTGACCAATGAAGAAATTCTCGACGCGATCGCTTCCAAGACCGTTCTCGAAATCAGCGAACTCATCAAGATGATGGAAGAAAAGTTCGGCGTTACCGCTACGGCTGCTGTTGCCGTCGCCGGCCCCGCCGCCGGTGGTGCTGCTGCCCCGGCCGCTGAAGAAAAGACCGAATTCGACGTTATCCTCAAGGAAGTCGGTTCCAACAAGATCGGCGTCATCAAGGTTGTCCGCGAAGTGACCGGCCTCGGCCTCAAGGAAGCCAAGGACCTCGTCGAAGGCGCTCCCAAGGCCGTCAAGGAAGGCGTTGCCAAGGAAGAAGCCGAAGAGCTCAAGAAGAAGATCGAAGCTTCCGGCGCCAAGGTCGAACTCAAGTAATTTTCCTTTCGGAAAAAATACTTGCCGGAGACGGCGTGAGGACTTGCTCCCGCGCTGTTTCCCTGCGAAGAAGAGTTTCGGGGTGTTCCGGGCTCTTCTTCGGATTTTGAGGTGTGTTCTGTATAATCAGAATTCAGCTCAAAGTCAAAGTCTGAATGATCGGGAAGAGCAGGAAGATATCTCTGACGTTCCAGCCGCGCGGACGCAATACCTGGTATTGCCCGAGCGGCTTTTGGCGTCTCTGTAATCCGTGCAGGCAATGCTTTCCGTCGATTGAACTTTGAACCCACGTGTTTTTCTCCCCCTCGCGTCGAACGGAGTCTCCATGTCGTACTCGTTCACTGAAAAGAAACGCATTCGGAAGAGTTTTGCTTCGCGTCCGAGCGTCCTTGAAGTGCCCTCCCTGTTGGAAATGCAGCTTCGCAGCTACGAAGAATTCCTTCAGGCGGATGTCAAGCCCGAAAGCCGTAAGGATAACGGCCTGCAGGCAGCCTTCACTTCCATCTTCCCTATCACGAGCCACAACGGTTATGCCCGTCTGAAGTTCCTCGGCTACAAGCTGCAGAAGCCCGAGTTTGACGTCGCTGAATGCCAGTTGAGAGGGCTCACCTACAGCTCGGCACTGCGCGCCCGCATCCAGCTCGAAATTTTTGACCGTGATGCCGCCAAACCCGGCACCGTCAAGGAAATCCGCGAAAACGACGTCTACATGGGCGAAATCCCGCTCATGACGGAAAAGGCTTCGTTCATCATCAACGGCAGCGAACGCGTTATCGTGAGTCAGCTGCACCGTTCGCCCGGTATTTTCTTCGAGCACGACAAGGGTAAGACGCACTCCTCGGGTAAGCTTCTTTTCTCGGCCCGCGTGATTCCTTACCGCGGCTCCTGGCTTGACTTCGAATTTGACCCGAAGGATCTCGTTTACTTCCGTGTGGACCGCCGCCGCAAGATGGCCGGCACGATCCTTCTGAAGGCCATTGGTCTGACGCCAGAAGACATCCTTGCGCACTTCTACGATTTTGACCAGTTCCGCATTCTGCAGAAGGGTGTGACCTGGAACTTCGAACCGTCGCGCCTGCAGGGTGAAACGGCCGCCTTTGACATCAAGGATGCCGACGGCAAGCTCATTGTCGCCAAGGACAAGCGCATCACCGCCCGTCACGTTCGTCTGATGAACGAAGCCGGTGTGAAGAGCCTTTCCGTGCCCGATGAATTCCTGATCGGCCGCGTTCTTGCCAAGGCTGTCTACGACAAGACCACCGGTGAAAAGATCGTTGATGCCAACGACGAAATCACCGAGGATTCGCTCGAAGCTCTGCGCGAACACAAGATCCGTCAGATCGATACGCTCTTTACGAACGATCTTGACCGTGGTGCCTACATCTCCAACACGCTGCGTCTGGATGAAAATCCCGACGAGCTCTCCGCTCGCATCGCCATTTACCGCATGATGCGTCCGGGTGAGCCGCCCACGGAAGAAGCCGTTGAAGGGCTCTTTAACCGGCTCTTCTTTGATTCTGACGCCTACGATCTGTCGCGTGTGGGCCGCATGAAGGTCAACGCCCGTTTCGGCCGTCCGAGCGCTGAAGGTTCGATGACGCTTACGAAGGAAGACATCATCGACACGATGAAGGTCCTCGTCGCTCTGCGTAACGGCGCTGATACGGTGAAGCTCACCGATGCCGAAGGCAATGAGCGCGTCATTGAAATCCACGGCGTGGACGATATTGACCACCTGGGCAACCGCCGTGTGCGCTGCGTGGGTGAATTGGCAGAAAACCAGTTCCGTGCCGGCCTCGTCCGTGTGGAACGCGCCGTACGCGAACGTCTGGGTTCGGCTGAAAGCGACAACCTCACGCCTCAGGATCTGATTAATTCCAAGCCCATCTCGGCCTCGATCCGCGAATTCTTCGGCTCCTCGCAGCTGAGTCAGTTCATGGACCAGACCAACCCCTTGTCGGAAATCACGCACAAGCGCCGTATTTCCGCTCTGGGCCCGGGCGGTCTGACCCGCGAACGCGCGGGCTTTGAAGTCCGCGACGTGCATGCCACGCACTACGGCCGCGTCTGCCCGATTGAAACGCCTGAAGGTCCGAACATCGGTCTGATCAACTCGCTCGCTCTGTACGCGCGCCTCAATGAATACGGGTTCCTTGAGACCCCGTACCGCAAGGTTGAAAACGGCGTGGCGCTCTCTGGCGAAGAAAACATTCACTACCTGTCCGCCATCGAAGAAGGTAAGTACGTGATCGCCCAGGCCAACGCCGAAATGGACGATAACGGCAAGTTGATCGGCGAACTGGTGAGCGCCCGTGAAAACGGCGAATTCATCATGGCTTCGCCTGACCGCGTGCAGTACATGGACGTGGCCCCGGCGCAGATCGTGTCGGTTGCCGCAAGCCTGATTCCGTTCCTTGAACACGACGACGCCAACCGCGCTCTGATGGGCTCGAACATGCAGCGTCAGGGTGTGCCTGTGCTGCGTCCGGAAAAGCCGGTTGTCGGTACCGGTATTGAACGTACGGTTGCCGTGGACTCCAAGGCCACTGTGCAGGCCCGCCGCGGCGGTCTCGTCGAATACGTTGACGCCACCCGCGTTGTGGTGCGTGTGAACGACGATGAAAACGTCGCCGGTGAAGTGGGTGTGGATATCTACAACCTGCAGAAGTTCACGCGTTCCAACGGTTCCACGACGCTGAATCAGCGTCCGATTGTCAAGCGTGGCGACATCATCGCCAAGGGTGACGTTCTCGCTGACGGTGCTTCCACCGATATGGGCGAACTCGCGCTCGGCCAGAACATGCTGATCGCCTTCATGCCCTGGAACGGCTACAACTACGAAGACTCGGTTCTGATCAGCGAAAAGGTGGTGGCAGACGACCGCTACACCTCCATTCACATTGAAGAACTCGATGTGGTGGCCCGTGACACCAAGCTCGGACCGGAAGACATCACCCGCGATATTTCCAACCTTTCGGAAAATCAGCTTAATCGTCTTGACGAATCCGGTATTGTCGCAATCGGCGCTGAAGTAAAGGCGGGCGACGTTCTCGTGGGCAAAGTGACCCCGAAGGGCGAAACGCAGCTCACCCCCGAAGAGAAGCTTCTGCGCGTCATCTTCGGTGAGAAGGCAAGCGATGTGAAGGACACGAGCCTGCGCGTGCCGCCCGGAATGGCCGGCATCGTTATGGACGTGCAGGTCTTTACCCGCGAAGGCGTGGAAAAGGATAAGCGTGCGAAGTCCATCATCGAAGAGCAGTTAAAGCGCTACGACAAGGAATTGAAGGACGCGCTGCGCATTGTTGAAACCGACGTCTTTGCCCGTCTGCGCCGTCAGCTCGCAGGCCGCGTCGCTTCGGGCGGTCCCGAGGGCGTGAAGGCCGGCGCGAAGCTCACTCCGGCGGTGCTTGAAGCCGTCAACGGCTATGACCTCTTTGAAATCCGCATGAAGGAAGAAGAGGATCAGAAGCTCATTGACCTTGCCCGCAAGGTCGTCGACGACAAGCGCGAAGACAACCGTCAGCGTCTGGCCGAAAAGAACGACAAATTAAACCGCGGCGACGAACTGCCCCCGGGCGTACTGAAGATGGTCAAGGTCTTCATCGCTGAGAAGCGCCGTCTGCAGCCCGGTGACAAGATGTCCGGCCGCCACGGCAACAAGGGTGTGGTCTCCAAGATCTGCCCGGTGGAAGATATGCCCTACATGGCTGACGGCCGTCCCGCCGACATCTGCCTCAATCCCCTGGGCGTGCCTTCCCGTATGAACATCGGTCAGATTCTTGAAGTGCATCTGGGCTGGGCCGCCAAGGGTATCGGCTGGCGCATTGCCGAGATGCTCAAGACCGAACAGGTCAAGCAGATCCGCGCGTTCCTCAATGAGGTTTACAACCGCACGGGCAAGAAGGAAGACCTCGACAGCCTCACCGATGACGAACTGATGGCAATGGCAAAGAACCTTGCCAACGGCGTGCCCTTTGCCACGCCCGTCTTTGACGGCGCCACGGAAGAACAGATCCGCATGATGCTCGATCTCGCCTTCCCGGATGAGGAAGCGAAGAAGCTGCAGCTGACGCCTGCCAAGACCCAGGCAACGCTTTACGACGGCCGCACGGGTGATCCGTTTGACCGTCCTGTCACGGTGGGCTACATGCACTTCCTGAAGCTGCACCACCTGGTCGACGACAAGATGCACGCCCGCTCCACGGGTCCGTACAGCCTTGTCACGCAGCAGCCCCTGGGCGGTAAGGCTCAGTTCGGCGGCCAGCGTTTCGGCGAAATGGAAGTCTGGGCACTGGAAGCCTACGGCGCAAGCTACGTGCTGCAGGAAATGCTCACCGTGAAGTCCGACGACGTCACGGGCCGTACCAAGGTCTACGAGAACATTGTGGGCGGTGAACATCAGATTGAAGCGGGCATGCCCGAATCCTTCAATGTGCTGGTCCGCGAAATCCGGTCGCTGGGTATTGACATCGACCTTATCAAACGAGACGCTAACGCTAACGCCAAGGAATAAGTTCCATGATGAATAAGATTGGTGACTTGTTCAAGCAGCAGACCAACGTTGCTGAACATTTCGACGCCATTAAGATCGGCATCGCATCCCCGGAGAAGATCCGTTCCTGGTCGTACGGCGAAGTCAAAAAGCCGGAAACCATCAACTACCGTACCTTCAAGCCCGAACGTGACGGCCTGTTTTGCGCCAAGATCTTCGGACCGATCAAGGACTACGAGTGCCTGTGCGGCAAATACAAGCGCCTCAAGCACCGCGGCGTGATCTGCGAAAAGTGCGGCGTGGAAGTGACGCTTTCCAAGGTCCGCCGTGAACGCATGGGTCACATTGAGCTCGCAAGCCCCGTTGCGCACATCTGGTTCTTAAAGAGCCTGCCTTCGCGCATGGGTATGGTGCTCGATATTGCGCTCCGCGATATCGAACGCGTGCTTTACTTTGAAGCCTACTGCGTCACCGACCCGGGCCTCACGCCGCTTACCCGCGGGCAGCTTCTCACGGAAGACGAATACATCAAGATGCTCTCCGAGCACGGCGATGACTTCAAGGCCATGATGGGCGCTGAAGCCATCCGTGAGCTCCTTGCGAGCATCGACATTGATCAGGAAGTCACGAACCTGCGTCAGGAACTCTCTGCAACGAGTTCTGACGCCAAGATCAAGAAGATCGCCAAGCGTCTGAAGGTTCTCGAGGGCTTCCAGCGCTCCGGCATCAAGCCCGAGTGGATGATTCTTGAGGTGCTGCCGGTGCTGCCGCCGGATCTGCGCCCGCTCGTTCCGTTGGACGGCGGCCGCTTTGCGACCTCGGATCTGAATGACCTTTACCGCCGCGTCATCAACCGTAACAACCGCTTGAAGCGCCTCCTGGAACTTAAGGCCCCGGACATCATCGTGCGCAATGAAAAGCGCATGCTGCAGGAAGCCGTCGACAGCCTCCTCGATAACGGCCGCCGCGGTAAGGCGATGACCGGTCCCAACAAGCGCCCGCTGAAGTCGCTTGCCGACATGATCAAGGGTAAGTCCGGCCGCTTCCGTCAGAACCTCCTGGGTAAGCGTGTTGACTACTCGGGGCGCTCCGTGATTACGGTGGGGCCGGAACTGCGTCTGCATCAGTGCGGTCTGCCCAAACTTATGGCGCTTGAGCTCTTTAAGCCCTTCATCTTCAATAAGCTCGAAACCCGTGGCCTTGCCTCCACGATTAAGAGCGCCAAGAAGATGGTGGACAATCAGGAACCGGTGGTGTGGGATATCCTCGAAGAGGTGATCTACGAACACCCGGTGATGCTCAACCGTGCTCCGACGCTGCACCGCCTCGGTATTCAGGCCTTTGAACCCAAGCTCATCGAAGGTAAGGCCATTCAGCTGCATCCGCTCGTTTGCGCGGCCTTTAACGCCGACTTCGACGGTGACCAGATGGCCGTGCACGTGCCGCTGTCGCTGGAAGCGCAGCTTGAAGCCCGCTGCTTGATGCTTTCGTCGAACAACGTCCTTTTCCCGGCCAACGGCGATCCCTCGATCGTTCCGTCGCAGGACATGGTGCTCGGTCTTTACTACTCGACCCGTGAACGCATCAATGCCCCGGGCGAAGGCATGTTCTTTGAAAACATCGAAGAAGTGCAGCGCGCCTTAGACGCACACGCCATTGTTCTGCAGACCCGCTGCACGGTGCGTATCCGTGAAGTGGACGTGAACAAGGAAACGGGTGAAAAGACCGAACGCATGAAGCGTTATGAAACGACCGCAGGCCGTGCGCTTCTGTCTTCGATCCTTCCCGACGGCATGAGCTTTGCTGAACTCAACCGGACCTTAAAGAAGAAGGAAATCGCCAAACTCATCAACCGCTGCTTCCGCAAGTGCGGTCTGCGCGCCACGGTGATGTTTGCCGACCAGCTGAAAAATAACGGCTACCGTCTCGCAACGCTTGCCGGTATTTCGATCTGCATCGGCGATATGACCGTTCCGCAGAAGAAGGCCGCGCTCGTGTCGGCTGCCGAAGATGAAGTGAAGGCGATTGAAGAGCAGTACACCTCGGGTCTTGTGACGAAGGGTGAACGCTACAACAAGGTGATCGATATCTGGGGCCGTACGTCCGACGAAGTCGGTAAGGTCATGATGAAGGAACTCTCCAATGAGGCCGTCATCGACCGTCACGGCAACAAGACCACCCAGGAATCGTTCAACTCGATTTACATGATGGCCGACTCCGGTGCCCGTGGTTCCGCAGCGCAGATTCGTCAGGTTGCCGGTATGCGCGGCCTGATGGCCAAGCCCGACGGCTCCATTATCGAAACACCGATTACGTCGAACTTCCGCGAAGGTCTGAACGTTCTGCAGTACTTTATTTCGACCCACGGTGCCCGTAAGGGGCTCGCGGATACGGCCTTAAAGACCGCTAACTCCGGTTACCTCACCCGCCGTCTTGTTGACGTGACGCAGGACCTGGTTGTGGTTGAAGACGACTGCGGCACCACTGACGGCGTTGTGATGCGTCCGCTCGTTGAAGGCGGCGAAGTCATTCAGGCGCTGCGCGACCGCGTGTTGGGCCGTGTGACGGCTGAGCCCGTCTACGACAACAACAAGGAAGTGCTCGTTGAAGCCGGTGTGCTCATTGACGAAGACATCTGCGATAAGCTCGATGCCGAAGGCGTGGATGCCGTGAAGGTCCGTACGCCGCTCACCTGCCACACCCGCTACGGTCTGTGCGCGAAGTGCTACGGCCGTGATCTCGGACGCGGCACGCTTGTGAACGCCGGTGAGTCCGTGGGCGTCATCGCCGCTCAGTCCATCGGTGAACCGGGCACGCAGCTTACGATGCGTACGTTCCACATCGGTGGTGCGGCAAGCCGTGCGGCGGTTGCTTCCAGCGTTGAAGCCAAGAACGCCGGCGTGGTGAGCTTCTCCCCGTCGATGCGTTACGTCCAGAACGGTAAGAAAGAACTCATCGTCATTTCCCGCTCGGGCGAACTCATCATCACGGACGCCAACACGGGACGTGAACGTGAACGTCATAAGGTGCCCTACGGTGCGACGCTTCTGATTAAGCCCGACGAGGAAGTGAAGTCCGGCCAGCAGCTCGCCGCCTTTGACCCGATGACGCTGCCGATTATTTCCGAATACGCCGGCTCCGTGAAGTTCGAAAACGTCGTTGAAAACGTCACCGTGATGAATCAGGTTGACGAAGTGACGGGTTTGAGCTCCATGGTTGTGATCGACCCGAAGCGTACGACGAGCTCGAAGTCCTCAAAGACCAAGTCCACGGCCGCCAACGTCATGCGTCCGCTCGTTCACCTCTTGGACGAAGAGGGCCACGAAGTGAAGATTCCGGGGACCGATCACGCTGTGACGATTCAGCTGCCGGTGGGCGCCATTATTGTGGTGCGCGACGGTCAGACGATTCATCAGGGCGAAGTGCTCGCACGTATCCCGCGTGAAAGTCAGAAGACCCGTGATATTACGGGCGGTCTGCCGCGAGTGGCCGAACTCTTTGAAGCCAGAAGCCCCAAGGACGCCGGCATGCTCGCCGAAGAAACCGGTACGGTTACGTTCGGCAAGGAAACCAAGGGTAAGCAGCGCCTCATCATCACCGACAACGACGGTGTTGAACACGAGTTCCTGATCAGCAAGGACAAGCAGATCCTCGTGCACGACGGTCAGATCGTGCAGCGCGGTGAAGAAATCGTGGAAGGTCCTGCCGATCCGCACGACATTCTGCGTCTGCTCGGCATTGAGGAGCTTGCGCGCTACATCGTCGACGAAGTGCAGGACGTCTACCGTCTGCAGGGCGTGAAGATCAACGACAAGCATTTCGAGGTGATCGTACGCCAGATGATGTCGAAAGTCAAGATCGAAGATCCGGGTGATACCCGCTTCTTCGAGGATCAGATCGTCGATAAATGGGAGTTTATGGACGTGAACGACGAGCTTTATGACAAGGTGGTCGTAACGGATGCCGGCGACTCTACGGCCGTACAGCCGGGGCAGATTATCTCGATGCGCAAGTTGCGTGATGAGAATTCGAGCCTCAAGCGTCGTGACCTGAATCTCGTCAAGGAGCGTGATATCGTTCCTGCGACTTCCACGCAGATTCTGCAGGGTATTACCCGTGCCGCATTGCAGACTTCGAGCTTCATTTCGGCCGCTTCCTTCCAGGAGACGACCAAGGTGCTGAACGAAGCTGCGATCCAGGGCAAGGTCGATCCGTTGGAGAACCTGAAGGAGAACGTGATTTGCGGCCACCTGATTCCCGGTGGTACCGGTATGCGGGAGTACGACAATCTGGTCGTAGGATTGAAGGAGGATCTGGAGGCGATTCAGGCTGCCAAGTAATAGATAATTTTTATCATAATCGAACGGGAGCGGACGGAAAGTCTGCTCCCGTTTTTTATGGGGTTTTGTCACCTGCTTCCGGAAGATGGCGGACTTCGTTGCGGAGTTTTTTGGTCGCTTCGCAGTTCAAGCCATGTCGGGCGAATAACCGGGACACCGAATTGTTCTGGCTCGTTTTTGTGGCTGCAATGGAAGAAACCGGATCGAACGAAACTATTTCGGATGTCGATATGATCGGTGGTATGCCGTTGAAAGCTGGCTTTCGATCGGATTATATGGGGAGCAATATGCAAACAGGACGACCGGGTAGGTCGTCCTGAAGAGAAGATAGTAGCTCCACCGCGACTCGAACGCGAATTTGAAGTTTAGGAAACTTCCGTTCTATCCCTTGAACTATGGAGCCTTGTAAAGCTGTCCGGCTTCTTCCCGAAGTCGTTTCGGCCGGGAGGAATCGTTGGCTTTCGATCGGGAAGCGTGTGTCGTGCCGGAGATCCCGATAAACAGAAACAGTGCGTACCGGGAAAGTACGCACTGCAAATATAGTGATTTTTACGGGAAATCGGGGCGGTTTTAGAATTTCAGGTTCACTCCGATAGCGAAAGTGTGCGCCGACAGGGAATAGTTGCCCGAAAAAGGCTGGATCGCCTTGTCGTTTGCCGTGGTATGAGCCTGGATTTTCGCTTGCTCCGGGGCCATTCCGCCTGCGATGAGCTGCCCGTATGTCTGTGCATAGACCGCTTTGTAAGTGAGTGAATTGTAGTAGTCGCACGATCCCGTCCGCTCCGGGTCTGCCGAGGTGATATATCCGTATGCCAGATCGATCGATACGTTTTTGCAGGGGTTGATCGTCACGCCGGCCGTGTAGGATACTTTGGTCATCGAAGGGGTTTCGGGGTTGAGGAAATCGCTCCGGGGCTTTCATCTACGTACATACCCAGGCGTGCCGTGACGAATTTGCAGGCGTGGTATTGGACGCCGATACGGGTGGCCACCGTGTTCTTATAGTTCTTGATGCTCGTCGGCAGATCGTAAACCGATGCCCCGGTCGTCGGGTCGGTAATATCTACGTGGAGCGATTTATAGGCGCTCCACAGGACGTATTGGATGTCGAAAGCCATTTCCCACTTCGGGGTCGGTCGGAAGCCCACGCCCCAAGCGAGGTTGGCCGGCAGCGGGAGTTCCGTTTCGACGCAAGCGCTGCTCAAGTCGGGAATCATTCCCGTTGCCTGGAGGACCTGCCCGATTTCGGGAGAGGCATACAGGAGGTTGGCCGTGCCGCTTGCCACTTTCATCTTCACTTTCGAACGATAGGAGAAACCAAGGGTCCATTCCGGGGTGATGTCCCACAGGATACCTACGTTTACGCCGATCGCAGTTTTGGCGTCGCCTTTGATCCGGGCGGATACCAGGGAGCGATCTCCTGCCTGGGTGAACAGTTCGGCGTATTGTCCCTGCCCTGCGGCGGTCAGCAATCCGGCGATCGTATTGTTCGTCGCTTCGCCGACGGGGAACATGGAGCGCGACAGGTCGAACGTACCCCAGGTGATCGTCATGCCGACACCTACCGAGAGTTTATCCCAGAATTTGTAGGAGATCGTCGGCTGCAATGTATAGGCTTGCAGGTCGATGCTTTGGATCAGATGTGCTCCGACCCAGTTGTCGCCCCAGTTCATAGACGAGCCGTAAGGGGTATAAAATCCCAGGCCGACGGCCAGATTTTTGGTGGCTTTGTAGTTGAAATAGGCGTAGAGCGGCGTCGAAATCTTGTTGTCCGAGTGGGCTTGGATCTGCGGATTGCCCCGGTAGTCGTTGTTCGACAGGTACGTTGCATTGGATTTGATGCCCGTGATGCCGACCGAGAAGGAGAATCGGGAGGTTTGGAAGGCGGTTCCCGCCGGGTTGAAGTAGATCGACTCGGAATTGAGTTTCATACCTGTTCCCACGTGTCCCATTCCCAACTGTTTTGCACTCAAGGTATTGACTTGGTAGCCTTCGGCGCAGACCGCCGTTGCGAACAGCAGGGCCGAGATCGTTAGTAGCAGTTGCTTCATAATCAAAGTTTTAGTTGATAATTTGAAAAATATATTGATTTCTGTGGTAAGTTTATGCGCTCGGACGAGTTTCGGAGCGATTCTCATCCATGCTTTCAAAAATGCTTGTCTTAAAACGGAGCAAAAGTACGAAAACAAAGTCGAGTAGGAAAATATTTTGTTCGTAATTTCTTAAAAAGTGGACTAAAATGGATATAATTGGTCAGAATTGGATTCGATTCGAAAATAACAGGAAAGTAAAATACCGTTGTTCGAGATCAGATTTCATTGTTTCAGGACGTTTTTTTGATCGGGGGACTTGGAATTACCCGGAGGAAAGATTTGGCAGAATCGAAAATCCGTTATACTTTTGCACTCGGAGAGATGGCAGAGTGGTCGATTGCGGCGGTCTTGAAAACCGTTGAGCT
>OHGG01001041.1_pt1 | contig 12157 bp, 8 predicted proteins | sample 1567641 | NCBI WGS metagenome assembly OHGG01 (sample SAMEA3879561, study PRJEB24766) | human gut metagenome | biome: human-associated habitat; feature: feces | place: USA | collected 1985/1987
TATCTGCGTGAACACGGTATGGTTGATATTGTGGTCACCCGCCAGGAACTGAAAAACGAATTGGTCAAGGTTATCAGTATCCTGACCCATAAAAAACCGGCGTTGAATACAGCGCTGTTGGAAAACAGATAAAACTAGCCCTGCTTCGGCAGGGCTTTTCATATCTGCGGCCCTTTTAAATCGCCGAAGAGAACTTATCTATATATCCCGAGAGGAAACCATGACGCTGGATTTATCAAAACTGGAATATGTTATTTTTGACTGGGACAACACGCTGGCCGAAAGCCGGAGCACGTTGGTTCTGTCCGTCAACCGGGTTTTGAAAGAATACGGCCTGCCTGACTGGGAGGCGGTTAAAAGCCGCCGTAATCCGGATTTGTCTTTTCGCGATAATTTTCCGCTTGTCTTCGGGGCTGAAAATGCCGTTGCCGCTTACGAACGTTATGCTGAAATCTATAAACGTGAGGTTCGCAGCCATATCAGCACCTTTCCCGGCGTGCGCGATGTTCTGGCTTTTTTTCATGCCCGCGGAATTCCGATGATGATTATGAGCAACAAAGACCGGCGTCTGATGGAAATAGAACTGCCGCTGTTGTTTGATCCGCAGTTGTTTTCCCGTGTCGTCTGCGGTCATGAGGCTTCCCGCGACAAGCCTTATCCCGAGCAGATTTATTACACTCTTGACGGTCTGTTGGCTCCGGCGGACATTACTCCTGAACGTGTATGGATGATAGGTGACAGCCCGATGGACAGCAAATCGGCCGAAGCCGCCAATGCCCTCCCGGTACGCATAGGGCGCTCAATTTGGGGAGATGAAGGAGCCCCGGATACCAAGATTGTCTATTTCAACAATTTTGAAGATTTTTACCACACGCTGAAGCTGATTAAATAGACAAATAAGGCTTGAAAAATTGTCTAAAAAACGCTAAGATGAATTCATTCTTTTTAACAGACAATTTTTCAGGTGACATAATGGCCGATTATCCTTTTCTCGGAGCTCAATACCATAAAGACAAAACGGTTTTCCGCGTTCAGTCGGAACATGCCGCGGGAATGGAGCTCTGCTTGTTTTCCCCGGATGAAAAAGAAGAAATACGCATAAAAATGAACAAGGGGGACGATAATGTCTGGACGGCGGAAGTCCCCGCCGTTAAACCCGGACAAAAATATGGATACCGCGCGTATGGAGAATATGATCCCTCGCGCGGTTTGTTTTTTAACCCGGCCAAACTGGCAGTTGACCCTTACGGTTTTGAAGTCAGCAAGACCATGGACGAGTGGACTTCTCCGTTGCTTGATATCGAAAATTCGCACGACAGCGCTCCGGTTATGCCTAAATCGGTGGTGGTGGACATGAAACGGATATTTGATCCGGAAAAATATCCCCATTTGCAGAAACGCCCGTCGTTTCCGATTGCCAAAGACATCATTTATGAAACCCATATCAAAAACTTTTCTCACCTGAATACCATGCTCCCCCGGGAAAAACGCGGCAAATTGTCCGGTCTGGGCGATTCATGGACCCTGAACTATTTCAAACGTCTCGGGGTTAATAATATTGAACTGATGCCGATAGCTCCGACCTGCTGCGGCCGCCAGATTCAAAAACGGGAAGGGCGGACCGACAGTTGGGGTTATAATCCTTATTGCTTTTTTGCGGTCGATCCCCGTTACGGCAATTGGGAAGATTTTGCCGCTGCCGTCAGTGAACTGCATAAGGCGGGAATCGGCGTGATCCTTGACTGGGTGCCGGCACATTTTCCAAAGGATGCGCATGGACTTGCTAATTTCGATGGAAGCTGTGTATATGAGTATGCAGACCCTAGAAAGGGAGAGCATCCTGACTGGGGAACGAAGGTATTTGATTATTCCAAGAATGAAGTGGCTAACTTCCTTATTGCTAATGGAATGTTCTGGGTGGACAAGTTCCATATTGATGGTTTAAGAGTTGATGCTGTTGCTTCAATGCTGTATCTGGATTACGGAAGGACAGAAGGAAACTGGGTTCCTAACAAATATGGTGACAACGGTAATCTCGAAGCAATCAGCTTTTTAAAGCATTTTAACAGCATGTTAAAGAAGAGATTCCCACAGGCAATAACTATAGCTGAGGAGTCAACAGCATGGCCTATGGTAAGTGGTGATCCTGACAATGGGGAATGTCTTGGCTTTACATTTAAGTGGAATATGGGCTGGATGCATGATTTCCTTGAATATATGAAGCTTGATCCATATTTTAGAAAGTTTAATCATAGCAAGATGACATTTTCATTGATGTATGCTTACAGCGAGAATTTCATTCTTGTGCTTTCACATGATGAGGTTGTACATCTTAAGTGTTCTATGCTTGGTAAAATGCCTGGTGACAGGGAGGACAAGTTCAAGAATCTTAAGCTGGCATATGCATATATGTGTGGACATCCTGGTAAGAAGCTTTTATTCATGGGACAGGAATTTGGTCAGTGGAATGAGTGGAGTGAGAAGCGTGCTCTTGACTGGTATCTGTTAGAGGATGAAAGTCATACAGAACTTAAGGATTTTACGAAAAAGTGTCTGAAGCTTAATAAGAATTATCCATGTCTGTATGCTACTGATTACAGCAGTGAAGGATTCAGATGGATTAATGCCAATGATAAAGATAATAGCGTTTTATCATTTATGAGAATCAGTCCGGATGGAAAGAAGAATCTTCTCTTTGTACTTAATTTTACACCAGTTGAAAGAGACAGCTTCAGAATAGGAGTTCCGTTCAAGACTAAGTATAAGCTGGTTCTTGGAGATAATGAAGCTGACCAGAAGAAGACTCTTACAGCCGTTAAGGGAGATTGTGATGGATATCCGCAGTCATTGCTTATTGACTTACATAAGTATGGAATAGCTGTGTATGAGTTTAACGGTGATGTTTCTAAGGTTCATGCTACGAAGATATAGGACAATAATATAGAGAAAGGGAGCTGGTTTGGATTTTCATTAATTCTGAATCAGCTTCCTTTTTATTTGTTGCCACTAATCTCTCAATTATCCCGCTATATCTGCCGAAATATTTATTACATGACAATGCAATGGGTGATTGTTTCAGACAGTGAATAAGAAAGGCAGCAGAATATGACATATACAGTTTCAGGTGCGAATTTTAATAAAGATGTGGCCACACAGGGAACATCAATTAATTATAAAGAGAATAAGACGGCTAAAAGTGAGGGTGTGGCAGGTGCATTTGCAGGAGTGGTAATTTCTGGGGGTGTGACAGCTGCAACTGACAATACATATGAGGGGCTACTTAAGGAGGCAGATGATGTAAAGAGCCAGATTATGGCGAGTGCTTCCAGTGCAAAGATAAGCCTTAAGGCATTGATGATGAAGTTATCAGGTGCTGATGCGGTAAAGCTAGATGAGGACGGCTTTAATCTTACAGATGCTACACCAGATGATATGGTTAATATTATTGAGAAAATTAAGATTGAACTTGCGATGCACTCTGATGATTATGTTAATTATGGCACAGCAGTTTCTAAGGATAAGATTGAGAGTGTGACTGGAAGTGCAGCAACAGCGGCAAGTGTCGAGAGCCGTATGCAGGGAGCAGATATAGCTGTCAATGATGAAAGTGTTGCTGAGGTTAAAGGCACACTTGAAAAGAGTAAAGAGTTAAAGCCATTATCAGAGAACACAAAGAATTACATGGTTGCTAATGGTATTGAGCCTTCAATTGCTGGAATATATCAGGCACAGGCGGCAACTTCATCAAGTATCAGTGCAGATGGCGTTACAATAGGAAGGTGTGTAAATGCAATATCTGACGCTGATTTTGAGGCTTTAAGGCCGGGAATTGAGAAGATAATTGCTTCGTCAGGACTTGAGGTTAATGATAATACACTTGCGGATGCAAGAGCATTTATTGATGCACAGATTCCTGTTACTAAAGAAAATCTTGAATATAAGGCACAGCTTGATGCGATAGATATTGAAAAGATTAAGGCTGACCCTGATGAAATGCTTAATAAGATACTTGATAACATGAAGCTTGGAGGCAAGGCAGAGAATACGCTCGTTACAGGTTCGCCAATTGATGATATAAGGACAGCTCTTGATACTATTAACAGGGCAGAGTATTCAGATGTTGCAAATGTGGTATCAAAAGGAGAAACATTTACAATAGCAAGCCTTAAGCTGGAGATGGATGCAAGAAGCTTCAGAATTGAATACAGTGCAGCAACAGTAAGCACAGGAAATAGTGAAGTTAGGAATCAGGCATCTGATGTACAGCAGGCAGCAGATAAGGCGTATGACACGCTTGTAACAGCAAGGGTTCTTATGAGTGCAAATGCGTCTATATATCTCGTCAAGAATAACATTTCTATTCTTACAACTCCGATAGATGAGCTTAATTCAATGCTTATGGAATATGAACAGGCGGATGAAATGTATGAAGAAGCGCAGATTGCATATACAGATGTTCTTGAAGCAAGAAAGACATTGAATGAGATTGTAAGAAATCCTGCGCGTGTATTTGCCAGTATGTTTGACAAGATGAATGAAACTTATGAGGCGGTTGGAACTCAGATAAGAGGCGATTTGGGTGATTCATTAAAGAAGGCAGTACAGGGAAGTGCTGATGATATTATTAAGGAGCTTGGACTTGAGGGAACTGATGAGGACAAGGAAGCAATAAAGGTACTGGCTGCTAATAACATGGATATGACAAAGGAAAATGTAGAGATAGTCAAATCTGTTAATGCAATGATTAATAATCTTATTAAGAATATGAAACCAGAGACAGTTCTTAATATGATAAAAGACGGAGTAAATCCAATGAATGCTTCAATTGAGGAAGTAAACGAATATCTTACAGAGGCTAATGATAAAGCATCTAAAGATAATGAGGAGAAGTTTTCAAAGTTTCTTTATAAGCTTGACCGTACCAATGGTATTACTAAAGAGCAGAGAAAGCAGTTTATAGGAATATACCAGATGATGAATATATTCACCAGAGATGCCGGAGTGGCAGCAGGTGCGCTGATTAAGCAGGGAGCTGAGGTCACTATGAATAATCTTATGACTGCATATAATTCAAGAAAGCATTATGACATGGACGCTGTTATTGATGAGAATACAGGAATGGCAGAGGTAAGCGGAATTGCTAACTATTACAGTGCATTATTTATGGCAAATGGTGGATTAGTTACCCCGAATACATTAAAGAATGTGGATAACTCATCCGGAATCGGAGAACAGTCCGTTGAAATGTTTATTGAACAGTTAGAGGATAACTATGATGCGGCAGCCGAGGAACAATATTATGAGGAATATCTTAAGGAACAGCAGGCAGCAGTGCAGGCAGGAGCTGATATATTGAGGCAGATAAGAAATGCAGATACAGAAATAAACAGTGGTAACATACAGGCTGTTAAAGCATTTTTAGAATCCGGACAGTTCCCGGATATCAGAGGTGTTAAGACAACACGTGATTATGCAAGGGATTCGATTGAAAAAATCGGACATAAAGAAAAACTGTCACTTATGTATGAAGAAATGAAAGATGAGACAGAGGAAGAACTTCAGGAGGTTCTTTCCAAAGCAGGAGACCTTGATACACAGATAGATGTCAATTACGAGGGATTTCTGGATTTAAGACTTAAAGACAGAACAATTGGATATATTAAGAATCTGGCATTAAGGCATGATTACAGAATACCATATATAACAGACTCAGGAAGTACAGGCATGCTGAAGCTTACTTTGGTTCAGGATGACGACAATAAAGGTCGTATATCTGTAAACATGCTAAGTAGCGTATTAGGAAAAGTTTCTGTTGAGGCTAAGGCTGACAGAGAAAGTCTTGGTATGTACATTGTCAGTGACACAGCAGTTTCAGATGAAGGAAGCCAGCTTCTTGAGGATATGGAAGAAAATTTAAAAGAAGGATTTGGATTTACAAATGTGACCGTCAACATTAGAAAATCGTCAGACGTGCCATATGTGACTTATGAAGCAGCGGCTGACAGTGTGGCAACAGATAAGCTGTATGAAATTGCAGCACAGATTGTAAAACTGCTTGCAGGCTAAAGATTTGCACAGAAAGTCCGATATATAGAGCATGAACAGGTAAATTGGACAGACAGAAAGGTTAAGATATGAGAATAGGAACTAATGTGGCAGCGATTGTTGCCAACAATGCATTACAGAAATCACAGAATAATCTGTCAACATCAATTGAAAGATTATCATCAGGATACAAGATAAATGGCTCTAAGGACGATGCTGCAGGATGTGCTATTTCTGAAAAGATGAGAGCACAGATAAGAGGTCTTAGTCAGGCCCAGAATAATACAGCTGATGGAGTTTCTGTTTTAAATACAGCAGAAGGTGCAATTACAGAAATCCAGAGTATGCTCACAAGATTAAAGGAACTTAGCGTTCAGGCTGCTAATGATGTTAATTCAGATGATGAAAGAGAAGCTATACAGAAAGAGATAGAACAGATTAATAACGAGATTGACAGAATATCTGATCAGACAGAATTCAATACACAGTCTCTTATTAACGGTAATCTTTCAAGAAGAGTATATTCAGATCTTCAGGGAGTTAATCAGATTTCTGTATCTGACAGCTATACAGCAGGTGTATATGGAATAACTGTTACTGAGGATGCAAGACAGGCTATAGCGGTAGGAGCAGGAAGTATTACCATGTCATCAACAGCTTCTATAACAGAAGAACAGGCTGGAGCAATAAACATTAATGGCTACAAGATAAGCATTTCCGAAGGTGATACACTTGATAAGGTGATGGGAAAGATTATTGACGGAGTTAACATCACAGGGGGTTCTGCATTTACAGTTAAAGACCTTAATAATGATACAGCAGCTAATGGTACTGATTATGCAGGTTATGTACCAACAGCAGATTATGCTGGTTCAACACTTGTTATTATGACTAACCAGTATGGAAGCGACCAGAAGATGAATATAACATGTGATAATGCAGAGCTTGCAGATATTTTGGGAATACCACAGGCAGCAACACAAGATGGTATATATGTAGAAGGAAGCGATGTTAAGGCAGAGATTGCTACAGGAGATGATGGAAAGCGAATTGGTTTTGCTGATTCGGCAATTCTTTCAACAAAGGGAACTGTAATTACAGTAACAGATGTTAATAACAAAGAGTTTTCAATGGATGTTCCAGGTAATGCGGCAGGTACTGTATTTGACGACAGTAACAATGATGGACAGTCAGCTGCAGGTGCAGGTACAGCAAAAACTATAAGTCAGGAAGTAACAGACGTTGGAACTATGAGCATACATGTAGGTGCTAACCAGGATCAGGTAATCGTTATTGATATTCCAGCAATAACAACTTATTCACTAGGCACGGAACATATGAATGTCATGACTCAGTATACAGCATCAAGGGCGATATCTACTGTAGATGAAGCTATTAATAAGACTAATGAAATACGTTCAAGAATCGGTGCATACGAGAACAGATTTGATCATACAACTAATAACCTTGAGGTTTCAAGTGAGAACCTTACCAAGTCATTATCAACAATGATAGATACTGATATGTCAGAAGAGATGACTACTTATACTTCTGAAACAGTTCTTACACAGGCAGCTACGTCAATACTTGCACAGGCTAATGAAAGACCTTCACAGGTATTACAGTTATTACAGTAGTTTAAGATTCAATGGTTATATAGGAAAGGGATGCTATGACTAAAGAAACAATTAAGACATTTCAGTATAGAATTACACAGGCAACAGCATCACAGCTTGTTGTGATTCTGTATGATATGGCTATAGAATATCTTAATGATGCATGTGAGAGTGATAGTGCTAAGCAGGCACATAATAATATATATATGGCACAGAAGGTTATAGACCAGCTTATATGCGGACTTGATATGCAGTATGAGATATCAGCTAATCTTTTCGTAATATATAATCATATGAAGAGGTCACTTATATCAGCATCTGTAAGCCTTGATAATAATGAGATTAACAGAATTACAGGGCTTTTAAAGAAACTCAGGGCATCCTTTTATGAAGTTAGTAAACAGGATGATTCTGAGCCGCTTATGAAGAATACACAGGCTGTATATTCAGGTCTTACATATTCAAGAGGTGGAATTAGTAATGAAACACAGACTGATAATATAGAAAACAGAGGATTCAGGGTTTAGCCCCGAATCCTCTGTTTTCTATAATCTGCGTCTTCTTCTGTTATAGTGTCTTCTCTGTCTTTTTCTTCTTGCCCGTTCTTCAATAATGTAGATGATAAAAAGAATAACGGCACCAATTCCAACAAGTATCCATATATTAATTCTGATACATGTTTTTGGTTTATAAGATGATGAAACATCATTATTAATGTATGGCAGCAGGCTTCCGGTATCTGTTCCGGCAGCAGATATATTAAGTGTAGTTGTGCCGACAGTATTATCGTTGTACAGGAACTTAAGATGTGTTGTCATAACACCATTCTCATTGGTCATGTCATAATTATCATCGACCGTCATTGATACATTTGACAAAGAACTTTTATTAGGTATTGTGATAAATGAAGCATTTAGTCCAAAGTTTAGCGAAAGAGTTGAGAAAACAGCCGAGTTGTAATAGTTGTCATTAGAGAACATTGCTCCGAGCTGACTTCCGGTTGTTGTTGATTTCTGGAAATTGGCAAATCCCCAGTCAAAAAGGGTTCTTGTATCAACATATCTTATCTCATCTGTGGCTTCCTTAAATACAACGCATATAAGACGCATACCGTCTTTTTCTGCAAATGTAACAAGTGTATTCTGTGATTCATCAGTATATCCTGTCTTTCCACCCTTGCAGTATTCATAATAGTAGGCACGGCCCTTTAACATCTTGTGTCGATGTCTTATTGTACGCTGTGCAGACATGTTAGTTGCAGGAATTACATATGCATCGGCAGTTGAATCAATGCTGACAAAAGAAGCATTATTATAACAGCCTCTTGCAATCATTGCCATATCATATGCTGTTGTGTAGTGGTTGGTATTATATAATCCGCTTGCATTGGCAAAATGTGTATTCAAAGCACCAAGTTCTTTTGCCTTGGCATTCATCATATCGACAAATGCATCTATTGAGCCAGCCACATGTTCACCGAGGGCATAAGCCATCTCGTTGGCAGAATACAGCAGAAGTCCGTGAAGAAGCTGGTTGACAGTAAATTGCTCGCCTGCTTTTGAACTTAAGTTGGCATCCTCATATACATTAATTGAGTTAGCAGCTGACTGTGAAAATGTTACAACATCGTCCATATTACAGTTCTCAATAGTAAGGAGCCCTGTTAAAATCTTGGTTGTGCTGGCTGGATAACATTTTTCATGAGAGTTCCTCTCGAAAAGAATGGAACCTGTATCAGCATCAATAAGAATGCAGCTGCTTGAGTTAACATCAGGTGCATCCGGCCATACAGCCTCTGTGCTGGTTGTGTCTGTCTCGCTGTAGACTTTGTTGTATGCTGCAGCCTGGGTATCCGCTGCAAAAGCTGAGAATACCAAAACAGTGGCAGATACAGCGCTGGTTATCTTTATAAGTAATCCTTTTAAAAATTGCTTTTTCATTATAGAGATAATTCCTCCGATTAATAAAATATACAAATACATTGTAGCCCAGGATTGTACATAAGTAAACCCCGCTTGGCAAAAAGTGATATTTATGGTAAATAATATATAGGAAACTCAGATTTCGGCTATGTCTGTGTGCGGCATGTGCTTTCAGGATGACTTCGCTTAGCATGAGTAAATGCCGCCATCTGCAAAGTCTATTACAGTGCGTGAAATCAAACGCACTTCGTTTGGACGTGCTTTCACGCACTGAACTTATGCAGATGGTGGCATTAACTCCTGCACAGCTTGTCATATTCAAGCGTATACCGCACACGGACATAGCCGAAATCTGAGCTAATATATAAGATAGGAGTAATGTATGAGACTTAGAAATGTACCCGGAGCAAGGGAAGTAATGATAGAGAATGAATATGTGTTTACAGAGCCAGAAGGGATGAAAGGCACATGGTCACAGGTTTTCGGTAACGATAATCCAATCCGTATTGAGATTGGTATGGGTAAAGGCACATTTATAACAACATTGGCAGCAAATAATCCTGATATTAATTATGTGGGTATAGAGAAGTATTCAAGCGTACTTTTAAGAGCTGTAGAGAAACAGGATGAGCTTCAGCTTCCTAATTTAAGATTCATCAGAATGGATGCAGAGGCAATATGTGAGGTGTTTGGAGAGGGAGAGGTAGACAGAATATACCTTAATTTTTCAGATCCATGGCCAAAAGACAGACATGCGAAGAGAAGACTTACCTCAAGACAGTTCATGGCAAGATATGATGTGATATTAAAGCCGGACGGACAGGTGGAATTTAAAACAGATAATAAAGATTTATTCGATTTTTCGTTAGAAGAGATTAAAGAGGCCGGCTGGGAGCTTCCTGTTGTCACATTTGACTTACATAATGACTCTGTACTTAACGAGGGTAATGTAATGACAGAGTATGAGACAAGATTTTCACAGATGGGCAATCCTATCTGTAAACTTATCGCAGTAAGAAATCATTAATAATAAATGCATATACTATATAAAGGCTTTGGGAGAAACATTGTGAAGAATAAAGCATTTGCAAGGAAAGTATCAGAAGTGATGTATGTGCATAAAGGTGCGAATTACAGAGTGGTAAGATTTAAGAATTCCCTCGACGATGTCGTGAGAATTCTTAATACCAAAAAATAATCTAGAGGTCATCGGGCGAGTCATAAGGCTGCACGGTGACTTTTCTTTTGTCCAGAAAATGCTGCACTGTAATGTTTAACAGGTAGCTTAATACGGCAAATACGGGAACTCCAAGGAACATTCCAATTACGCCAAACAGCGCCCCACCTACGGTTATTGAGAACACAACCCATACAGGCTTAAGACCTGTAGTACTGCCGATTATACGAGGTCCGATAAGCAGACCGTCAACCTGCTGGATGCAGACAATCATGATTACAAATATGATAAGTTTGATAGGGCTAGCGATAACAATAATCACACCGCCAATCACGCCACCGATGTATGGTCCGAAATACGGAATCATGTTCGTTATGCCGACAATCACGCTTATAAGCACTGCATATGGCAGCTTGAGAATCAGCATGATAATAAAGCAGATAATCATGACAATAATTGAGTCAAATGATTTGCCGATAATATAATTAATAAAAATGCTTCCACAATTCTTACAGATGATGCGTGTATTGTCTGCTGTTTTCTTAGGAAGCACAGCATATAAAAATCTCTTAAAATGATAAAAGATATTCTTATTATCAGAAATCATGTAGATGGACACGATAATTGCAATAACAAGGTTTAACACACCCGAAAGAATGGCCATGGATGTATTAAGAATGTAAGGGACCATATTGGTAAGTGCACCAGTCATGTAGTCAACAAGTTTAGGAAGAGCATCTTCAATCTTCTGATTAATGAAATTGTAATCAATAGAAGAATTGGCGTGCTTATCTTCAAACTCAGTGAACCAGTTGCGGATATTCTCGTACCATACAGGAGCCTGATTGGCAATCTCTGTAATACTTTTGTATATCTGAGGCACAACAAAGCCTATTAATACTGCAAATGCGCCAACTGCTATCAGGTAAGCAACAAGAATTGAAAGCATTTTGGCGGCTTTCTTGGACTTGATATGGCATACCCCCATGAAGAACCTGTTATAAAGGATCTTGATAAACGGATAAAGAACAAGCGCAATCATGGCACCAATAAGAAATGGTGACAGTATATGGAATATATTGCCCAATGACTTGACGGTTGCAGGCCAGTTACCAATGAACTTATATATAAGAATTGCACCTAGCACAAAAAGCAGACCATATATAACAATTGTAAAGTATTTGCTGTTAGGCTGGAATACATTCTTGCCAACAGCTTTGTCAGGTTTTGGCGGCTGTTCCTGTTCAGAATCAAGATTAATAGCTTCTATTGGGATATTCTCAACGTGTTTTGGCTGTTGTTCGAATTTTTTTAACTTCATATCAACTCTCTTTTCTTAATAAATGTATATTAAATATAAATTTTTTCTCTTTAAATTGGGAATATAATAGAATTAT
>OHGG01001046.1_pt1 | contig 12088 bp, 6 predicted proteins | sample 1567641 | NCBI WGS metagenome assembly OHGG01 (sample SAMEA3879561, study PRJEB24766) | human gut metagenome | biome: human-associated habitat; feature: feces | place: USA | collected 1985/1987
TGGTGCAGGTCGTTGGTGATCACAAGCAGAAACAGCACGGTGGGGATGATGGCCAGCAGCCTCGCCCGTCCGGGCAGGCGGTATTCCTCCGGCTTTCCCAGCAGCAGGGCAATATACACCCCCAGCAGTGGGAGAAACAGCATCGGCAGGTAGTAGAGATACCACACATACCGCGCCGCCGTCACGCCGGTCACCACATGGTATTTCAGCGTCCGCAGAAGCAGCCACAGGAGCATCAGCAGCGCCGTCAGGCGCAGGCAGTGCAGCACCCGCTTCTGTATAATGCGCCGGTCGAGGGTAAAACCCCACCACGCGAAAAGCAGCAGGTAGAGTGCGGAACGGACATAATTGGTATACACGCCGCCGATATCGAATTTGCCCAGTATCCGGCAGGCGTAGGCCACGGCGATGACCGTGAAAACGAAGATCATCGACAGCAGTTGTCTGGTATTCCCCTTCAAGCGGCACCGTCCTCGCTTTCTCTCTGCACTATAGGATGCGGACATCCTGTACGGGCAGTATAGCATAAAGCGCCGCCCCCCGCAACCAAACAAAAAGAGACATCCAAAAGGATGTCTCTTTGGCGGCGGGCCGCCGCGGAACGCAAAAATAAAAGACCGCCCTTGGCGGTCTTTTATTCTGTCAATACCACAGGTTTTGTTATTTCTCCCCGCATACCGCAAGGAAGGGAGCGTGTGAGGGGGAACCTTTGCCGGGTTCCCCCCTCACGTTCAATCACCCGCCCGCAGGCGACCACTTTTGCACAGCAAAAGTGCCGCACCAGCAAAAAAGAGACATCCTTTTGGATGTCTCTTTTTTGCTGGTGCGAGCGATGGGACTTGAACCCACACGACCTTACGGACACAAGCACCTCAAGCTTGCCTGTCTGCCGATTCCAGCACGCTCGCGAACGGAACCTCCGTTATTATAACAAAATACCCCTGTTTGTCAAGAGGCAGCCGGAAAAGCTTCCTGAAAGTTTTGCAGTGTGCCGCCTGGTTCGCCGGCGGCCGCACGGCGTCGTATCTCTTTTGCGTAATTGCTCCCCAAAACCACATAGATCGGCAAGAGGAAAAACTCGTCAAAAAACAGGATATCCAGTGCAAACCATGGCATCACAACGCCGACGAGCATGAGCAGCGTATAGGTCCACTTGGGGCGGCTGTCCCCCAGTTTTCGCTGCACATCCTTCAATGTCAGGACGACCCACGCAGTAAGCAGCGGAACACCCAGCAGTCCAAACTGAAAGACGCTTTGTATGATCGTATTGTGGGAAGCCCAGCCGTGCAGCGTAACGGATGTGTAGCCCTGCCCCAGCAGCGTCAGCGGTATATTGTGCGCGAACTCATTCAGATAATCCATCCACAGATCTGTACGCTTTGTTGTCAGCTGCGAGATATTGGCCGAATAGGAAAATCGCTCGGCTATGATCTCAAAAAGCGGCTCAAATGCCGAGGACGACAGAACCACTGCCCCCGCACACAATACGCCGGCCAGCAGCCGGAATTTACTGGACCAATGCCCCTTTTCCAGCAAAATTGGCACCCATACAAGAAACAGCCCCGCCGTAACGACCACAAAGGACTTGGAGGCGGAGAGCATTCCGCAATAGAGCAGCAGGATCAGCACAAGCAGCAGCGTCAGCTGGTGTGTGCGCTTTTCCTCGCGGCTCAGCAAAAGCTGTATGCCCGCCATGCACGCCGTGATATGCGCCGCGTAAAAGTTGGGGTCGCCATAAAAGCCGGAGCGGCGCGTGATGCTTAAATAGGCGTGTACGTTGATATATTTTGATATGTTCGGAAGGCCGGCTGTCTGCTGCGCGATCAGCGCCGCCGCGATGATACCCACCGCAAAAAACAACGTGACCTCTTTGAAGGATCCCATGCGGCCGCCCTCCACTACTCCGGGCAACAGGAACAGCATCAGTACGAAAGCCAGATAGTTGTTCTGAATCGGATTTCCCTGCAGCAGCTTCGCTGTCACCGTCAGAAGTACCAGAAAAAACGCAAGCACCGACTGATACGTATTAAACGACAGGCGGCTCTTCACGCAGTATAGGAGGCATACCAGCAGCAGCGCAATGGTAAAAAAGGAGAAACTCTTATTATCCAGCCGCAGCAGAGGGCTCCAGGGCAGGAAGTACAGCAAGACCGCCAGCACGGCATTTTTTCTGCACGCCAAGACGACAACTCCCAAAAACGCCAGAAGGCACAGGCCGATCACAGCCTTGCTGTTGCTGATCTGCCCATAGCAGAGCACGACCGAGATGGCTACGCAGCTCGCCAGCATCCACCCCGCGTGACCGCGCTTTTGAACGCTTGGTTCTGCGCCTTGCCTATTGGAAATTCTATCTGTCTGCATCTTGCTCTATCAACTCCGCAAATTGTTTCCGCGCACAGGTATTGTCGAATGCCAATGCCTGCATATGCGCGCGCTTCTCCTGAAGGGCCTCCGGCCGGGACAACAGCTCTTCGAGTCCGGTTCGAATCCCCTCCACTGTATTTTCACATACCCAGCCCAAGCCGGGCTGCTCTACCATTTCACGGGCCGACGAGGTCTCCGTGGTCAAAATAGGCGTCCCCAAACAGGCGGCCTCCCCGATCACCATCGGCGCAGCCTCGGAGAACGAAGGGATCAGCAGCACATCCGCCGCCTGCATATAGCCGTATGGGACTGCAAGCTCGCCCAGCAGGGTGATCGTCTCCGTCAGTCCCAGCGCCGCGATCTGCTCCTCCGCCAGCGCATACTCCGCCCCATCCCCGATCAGATAGTAGTGGAGCGCGTTGGCTTTTTCACCGAGCGCCGCGACAGCCTGGATCGCCCGCAGGATCCCTTTTTCTTTCCCGAACCGAGCCACCGTAACAATGTTCAGCCTGCCCGTGGGCAGTGTGACCGGCGCGTTCTGCGCCAGACGCCGCACCTGCGGATAATTCTGGCAGTTTCGCGTCACCGTCGTCTTATCCGCCAGTTGGGGAAAGGCTCGCAGGAACGAATCCCTGCACCCGGATGAACAGGCCGCGATCCCGTCAAACTGCTGATATATCCGCATATTATATGGAGACGCGGCGTGTATTTTTTCAAAATCACAATGCAGGAAGGTGACCTTCCTTTTCGCCCTCACACAGCGCAGGACAAACTCATTGCACCCGCCGTAGAACGTGCGGAGCGGCCCGCTGTGCAGATAGGATACTGCGGCGTCATAGTCGCCCAGCTTCTTTTGCAGCGGATACGCCAGACGCAGCACGGCCCCCCGCCCCAGCAGGCGGGTCGCCGCCGCCCAGAAGGTGCGCGCCAGCCTGTCCTTCAAGCCGACGGCATCGTGCCTCGTCATGCCCCAATACCGAAATGGTGACCTCGCTGTGATCACCTGTACATCCTCAGGGATCTCTACGCACAACTCACCACCCGCATAGAACAGCAGCAGCGTGACCTCATAGTCGCCGTGTATTTCATGCAGCAGGTTGACCAGCGCCTTTTGCACGCCGCCGATATGCATATTGTTATTGACGATCAGCACATGTTTCATCTGCCGTTCAAGCTCCCTCAACCGATGTCGTTCTCTCCGCTCTCTGCTGCGAAGCCCTCAGGAACGCCGTTTCATGCCAAAATACGCAGCGGCGCCTATGGGCACAGAAACAGCGGCAAACGTAACTGCGCCCCAGAGTATCCACTGGAGGTAGTTCCCGATCTCCACATGGGCGATCAGGTGATCCCCCCCTACAATCCCGGCCTCCAGCAGTAACAGGGCGCCCAAAAGCACCAGTATGCTCCTATATGCCGGCACACGGAGGATATGCCGCGATGAATAGATCATATAAAACACGCCCCGGAAAAGCGTCGCGATCAGGGTTCCCAGCGCAACGCCCATCAGCGGATCCCATTGGATCAGCAGGCAGGACAGGAGAACGTTGATCGCCGCCTCGCCATACGCGCCCCATTTCGTCTGCCGGATGTGGTTTGCTGCAATGGGCAGGCTGGCACACGGCAGGATCAGACAATTGACAGCCTCCGCCGTCAGCAGGATGACCGCAAATACAGGCTGTATATAATCCGCATCCGTTATACCAATTGTATAGAGCCGTACAAACGGCACGATCAGAATTCCCGTGCAGCAGAACAAGGCCGTCGTAACTGCAGTGAGCAGCACCTTATAACGGTAATACGCCTTCCGAAGCGCCTCTATCAGCGCGCCAAAGGCTGCCTCCATACCGCCCGCCGAGGCCTCCGCGATCGCCCGGATACTGCTGACGACCATACTGTATACGGCATATACCGCGACCAGCCGAGCGTTTGCGAACAGCGTCAGCAGGACAACATCCGTGTTGGTGTGCAAAAAATATGCAATATGCTGGCTGATTCCCGTCCATTTCTGTGTAAGAACCGCTTCGCCCTTTCCCATCTTGGGGAGGTGATAGTGTTTTTTTACATAGACGGCATACAGCAACGGACGAACGACAAAAATCAGGCTGCTGCCCAGCTTCACCCAGATCAGGTCACACGCGTTTCCCGTCAGGATGACGATTGCCAGCGTATTGATAAGCGTGATGCCGATCGTGATCACGTTGTTGATATACTGCTTTTGGTCGGCGGCGAGCAATGTCAGATTCGCCAGACCACCCATATATTTGGCCAGCGTCGTCAGTCCGATGGCCAGAACGAGGCCGAAAACATAGAGTCTGGAGAAAATCGTGACCCGGGCAATGTCATAGTAGAACGCGCCCAGCACCAGACTGTATACGAGGAAGAACGCGGCGACATAGTAGAAAAAACGCCGCACCGCGTGGTAAACCGTGCTGATCCCTTTTTGATCCTTGCGGGCCAGAGGGCCGTATAGCTCCGCTCTGGCCACCCCGCCAATACCGCCCTCCAACAGTGTGATGTAGGATAGAAACTGCGTGATGGAGACAGAGATACCATAGGCCTCCGAGCCGAAGGAGCCGATCAATATGCGGGGTACAACGATCCCGCAGGCTGTCGCAACAAGCTGGCTGGCCAGTGTGGTAACAATATTCCGTCTTGACTTTTTTTCCTGCTCATTCATGGATCTGCCCGCGTCTCCCGTTATATGTGTAGTACCGCCGCCAGTAGCTTGATTTTTTCCTTTACAGTAAGCGCATTGCTGAAGCAATAGCGGAAAGCCGCTCTGTCGACAGCCTTTTTCCACGGATAGCGGCGGAATTCCCGCCGCTCCTGCCGCGTGACACAGCGCTTGCGCAGTTTAAAGTAAACCGACAGATAATTTCTCAGATAATATACTCCAGCCTGCTTCTGATATCCGGGACTGTCCATCGCCCACTTCTGCATATACTGATAGAGCAGTGAATACATCTCATTTGCCATCATTCTTTGGATCGTATCGATCGCAAACCCATGCATAATGCTGTTTTCGCGGTGGTAGTATTGGTAAAGGCAGTCTGGGATATATATTATGCTCCCGGCGCGTGTTACCGGATAAAGCAGCTGTGCCTTATCCTCTCCGCAATGCACTCCTCTAAAGGCGGTGTAATCGTGGTGGTCGTCTTCAAACAGCGCCCTCCGGAAAGCTTTCGTGGCCAGAGAATTCAGATCATGCGATGCGATCAGCTTTCCCTTGAGCCAGTCCGTTTGCACGCTGCAAGCCTCCTCGGATATCCTGCCGATATATCCGCCAGACTCCTGTCCGTCTTTGATAATTTTTCCGGCAAACATAACAATATCCGCCGCCTGCCGCCTTAACGCCGCCTCCACCTTCTCCAGACAGTCGTCTGTGAATGTGTCGTCGCTGTCCAGAAAAAGAACATAGTCCCCCACTGCCCGGTCGATCCCGGCGCGTCTGGCAAAAAATTGTCCGGTATTCTCTTGGTGATACGCATGAATACGTCCATCCAGCTTGGCAAAGGAGTCCGCCAGCGTCCCGCTTCCATCTGTGGAACCATCGTCCACCAGCAGCAATTCCCAATCTGTGTAGGTCTGCGCCAGGACTGAGCCTACGCAGTCCCCCAGAAGCTTCTCTGTATTGTACACGGGAACAACTATGCTGAACCGCATTCGCCATACCTCTTTCTCTCCGCCGGGAAATCCGTTCCGCCCCGCAGCATACTCTTCAGGGCTGTCCCGAAGGGCATATGATCCTTATAGGTGTTGCTGTGCCGGAGCAGGAATCTGACCGCGATCACCCTCCATATCCGCGGATACAGACTGGCATACAGCGCGCCCTTATCATAAAAGTACTTCCCGGTATACCCTGTAAACCAGCTGGATGCGGCATCTTGATCTATCTCAGCGATCGCATAGGGAACGGCGTACAGCCGCAGCCCCTTATCTAAGCATTCCTTCAAAAAAATGGTATCTTCACCGGATCCATAGCGCGCTCCTCCGCCAAACAGGGTGCTGAAGGTGATCCCCGCGGCCATGATTCGCTGACGCCGGATCACCAGCCGCGCCGCGCCGTATTTCGCATAGTTATACCTGTGGATCCGTTTTATTTTCGTATTTATATAGCGTCGAGGCCGTTTCTCGATCAGGTTGAAGATCAGCACATCGGCCTTCGGACATTCCTCAAGCGCTCTTTCCACGATCTGCGGGTAGCCATCTACAAATGTCATATCGTCATCAGCCAATACGCATATATCCGCGGTCGCATTCTGCAAAACCGTATTTCGATTCTTGCCCACTCCGCGCTCAGCCGTATTCAAATAGGTCACTTTTACATTTCGCAAGAAAATTTCTTCTCTGGAGGTGCGTTGGCCTTGGTTGCCGACCAATGTATCCGTCTGCAGATTCATTCTCTCTGCCAGCGAGTAGTCACGCTGGTCGACTGCCACAACTAAAGTTTCCATTCTCATACCATACAATTTGTGCGGGGCTTCACGGGCACCGTGAAGCCCCGCACTGTTCAAATGTTGCTTATGCCGCTATACGGCGTTTGCTCAGACTGCCATCTTGCCGTCGGCACCGAAGTAGTGTATGCCCGGCTCCACACCGTAATCATTGGCGGGAACCCACATGTTGGCGTCCTTGTACATCATGCCGCTGTGCGCGTTGAAAATGTAGTAGCTGTTTTCGATCTTCGTGAACCCCTTGGCGCGCACGCCGTCAGCGTAGTAGAAGGTCTTTCCGTCGCCGGTCACAAAGCCCGCCTTAATGAGCTTTCCATCTGCGCCGAAACCATACCAGCCCTTGCCGCTGAACAGATTGGTCTCCACATATGCAGAGCCACTGGTCACAAGCGTACCATCGTAGCGCGCAAAGTAGTAAGCGCCGTCCAGCTCGTACAGACCGTTGACCATTTTCACGCCGTCAATGGTAAAGTACAGCGTGCCGTTCTCCGCAACGACCTCCCGTTTACCATTGACCGTGTCGGGAACGAACATCTTACCCTCGGCATCGAAGTAGTGCATACCAGGCTCGATGCCGTAGTTGTTGGCGGACACCCACATGGTGGCATCCTTGTACATCATGCCGCTGCCGGCGTTGAAAAGGTAATAGTCGCCGCCGATCTTCGTGAACCCCTTGGCACGGACACCGTTCGTATAATAATAGTTCCCGTCGCCACCGCTGATAAAGCCTGTCTTGATCAGCTTTCCATCTGCGCCGAAACCATACCAGCCGTTTCCGCTCAGCAACGTCGTTTCCGCATAGGCGGATTTATTCACTGCCAGCTCGCCGCTGTACTGCGCAAAATAGTATTCGCCGTCCAGCTCATACAGGCCGTTCGTCATTTTCACGCCGTCAACAGTAAAGTACAGCTTACCATTTTCCTCGGTGATCTTTTTGACGCCATGCTCCAGATCCGGAATGAACATCTTGCCGTCTGCATTGAAGTGGTGCATACCGCCCTCAATGCCGTAGTCATTGGCACCGACCCACATGGTGGCATCCTTATACATCTTGCCGTTTCCGGCATTGAAAATGTAGTAGTCGTTACCGATCTTCGTGAAGCCCTTAGTGTGGACGTAGTCGGTGAAGTAGTAGGTGCTCCCGTCAATGTCCGCAAAGCCGTCCTTGAGGATGTAGCCGTTCGCATCGCACCAGTATCTGCCTGTCTCCAGTTCACACCCGCACTGGTTGGTGTCCTTATCGACATAGCAGCTTCTGGAGGTGTACACCAGACCCCATGTGCCCGTAAAGATAATACCGTCATCCACGTTGATCAGGCCGTAGTACACCTTTCCGTTCTCATCACACCAGTACTTCTCGCCTCGGTAGTCCAGGAAACCGCTGCACAGACCCGTCAGCAGACCGGTCTTCTCATCGAAGTGGTACCACGTGATATCCTTCACGTTATCCGTCACGGTAGGTGCATTGCCGTACGCCACATAGCCCTTGACATCCAGCCAATAGGTACCCTCCTCCAGCGTCACGAAACGGCGGAACACAGATTCGCCCGCGACGAAGTATTTGGTTCCTTCCTCGGTGGTGCGGAACGCGCCTCTTACCAGCTGTCCCTGCTCGTTGAAGGTATACGTCAGGCCCTTGATCGTCTGGACGCCCGTATACATGACAAAGGTGGTGGGGTCAAAATAGTAGAAGTACGACTCGCCATCCTCGGCCACGATCGACTGCCAGCCGGAAGCCAACGTTCCGAAGCGCGCAAAGTAATGCTTGCCGTCCTTTTCAAACAGGCCCGTCAGCTTCCCGTCGGCGATCCCGTCTGTGCCGAGGTCATACCAGAATTCACCGGCTTCACCGGCGGTGTAGCTGGGAAGCTTCTGCACGCCGGTCAGCGCAGCACCGTTCTGGTAGTAGCGCCAGCGTCCGTCCTCCTTGATCCAGCCGTCCTTGCTGTTCTGCTTCAGGGAGAAGGTATCCGTGAAATCAGTGATCGTGCTGAAGAAATGGGCGCCGTAGTCCCCGCTCAGGTTTTCACTGTTGTCGTAGGGATACAGACCGTATTGCTGCTGGAAATCCTCATTCTGCGCCATCGACTTAAGCACATGGAAGTGTGCATAGATGTCATACGCCAGATCGCCGCTGACCGAGCAGGTGAGCTTGCCGTCTTCATCCCAAGCCGCCGTGTCCGTCGGGATCAGCTTCAAACCGCTGAGCACGCAGAGGGGGTTGGCCGTCGCCGGGTTGATCGCCTCATTCTGGCGGATGAAGTTGCAGACCACTGTCAGCTTGTTGTTCTCAACCTCTGCGGAGGTCAATCTGAAGTACTCATTTGCCAGACGCAGACCGGTTTTGTCGATCGTGACGCCCTCCGGCGCAGTCAGCGTGATGGTAACTGTGGTCAGCGGGCTGATACGCTCTGCAAGCTGGAGCAGGAAGTCCCACGCAGTCCGGCCCTCCTGATCGCCGCCGGGCAGCATATACAGCAGCTTCGTCAGCTTTTCAGGGATGGCCACCTTGGACATATCCACGGCAAAGGTGTAGGAGATCTCCGTTCCCGCATTGGAATCGATCAGATAATACGTGGCATCCTCCGCCTTATAGTTTGCGTTGGATGCACTGCGGTTCCATGCCAGCAGGCCGCTGCCGCCGGTGGCATGGTTGAAATCAAAGTCCACCTCGTCATTGCGGTAGAAATACGCTGTGGTCTTCGCCGCCACCTCCAGTGCCTTGTTGATGGCGATGGTCTGGGCTTGGATCGCAGCTTCCTCATCGGAGGCGCCGTTTGCCTTAGCCGCCTGGTAGGCCTTAGCAAACTCCGCATTGATCGTTTGCTGGAATGCAGGAAGCTTGGTCTTAAGCACCGCACCGATCGTCAGTGTGCGCAGCTTGCCTTCCGCGTTGGGCGTAAAGGCAAAGCCGGAGGCAGAACCAGCCTCGGGATAGTCAAACACAAGCTCCGTCTTGGTGGTGTTGAACTGACCACCCTCCAGCTCACCGAGGGAGGTCAGCGTGATCTTCAGATAGCCAAACGTCACATCCGCGGGGTTGATCTTGACCAGATTCCCGTTGTAGGAGGCCTCCAGAGGCAGCTCCGTCGGTTCACCGTAGATCATGTTCACCGTGTCTCTGGTGAATCTCAGCTCCGTTGCCTCCACAACGTGCAGGGTCTTGGTACCCAGCACGCTGCCGTCCGCAGCCTCCAGCTTGATCTGCACGTCGCCCAGCCCCGCTGCGGTAAACACGTTGTCCTGCAGCGTGCCAATGCTTTCATCGGATACTGTCAGCTTGGTGCCCTCCGGCAGGGCGATGGCGCCGCCGGTCGCCGTAACGCCGGAAACCCGCATCTCCAGCTCCGTCCCGACGGTCAGATAATCGTAGTCCGCAGCGATGACAGCATGGTCAAACACGTTGGAGGGCTTGGCAGTAGACACCACCATCAGAGACGAGCTGACAGAGCGCTCGTAGCCGTCAGACGGGCGGTTGGTCACGGTGATCTCATCAGAGCCCTCCGCCTTTGTTGCAAAGGTCGTAGAGCCGCCGCCATCCAGATTGACCGCCGAGACACAGCCGGCATCCAGCATGATCTGTGCGATCTCGATGTTGCTGCCGCCTGCGGAGAAGGGATCCTGCCGGCCATCCAGCGCCATCAGGACAACACGTCCGTCATAGGTGATGCCCACGCAGCTGCGAGGTGCGCGCTGGGTATAGTAGTTCGAGGTGTTGGTAACGACGATCTTACCGTCCTTGACCAGCCAAATATTGGTGCCAATTGCCTCCTTGATCTCGCCCTTGTGGGCATTCCACTCCTCTTTGCCGCCGATGATCGGCGTTCCATTCTTGAGGATGCCGAAGAAGTTCTCGCTGCCCACGCCGCTATACTCGACACCCTCCATCACAAGGGCGCCGGAGGGCCAGCCGTTGCTCATATTGTAGAAGTCGCCGTTGATACCCACCACGGCGCTGTAATTGGGGATGTAGCGGTCGCTGTTGGGATCGGAGTGGTTCTTCTCCGCCGCCTTCATCTGATCCGTCACGCGGACCATCTTGATCTGCGAGCCGTCGTTGTCGCCGTAGTTCGCATAGACATCCACATCATCGCGGGAGACGTCCGCTGTGGCGATATAGTACACGATCTGCCGATCGTCCTGCGTCTGCGCCATCTTGATCTCCTGCGTGACGCCGGGCGCCAGCGTGGAGGTCTTGCTGGAGAAGACCTGGTAGTAGGGGTTCGTCATCTGGGCGCCTGCCGTAAGGTACAGATAATCCGCAAACGCGTAGCAGCAGGCCTGCCGCAGCTCGGGATTTACGCCTTCCGGTACATAGCTGCGCTCCAGTGTGCGAATACCCTCATTAGCATAGTAGGTGTCAAAGATCGCCGCACGGATGTCCTCCTTTGTGGACACGCCATTAAAGCGATTCTCCAGGAAGAACTTGACCCGGATCTCATCTGTCAGGTTCTGGGTATAGTAGCTCTTCATGATGGCGCTGATGGTCGTGCTGCCATCCAGCTTCTTCAGGATATAGAACGCATCCAGGTCGCCGTACAGGTCCAGAATGCCGAAGGAATGTACGTCCGGCACGTCATGGAGGAAGTACTCGTCATTTTTGGTGCGGATCTCCTCCGCCATCTCCTCCACCGTGCCGGTAACGCCGCCATTGGTGGTCAGCTGCACCAGATCGCAAATGTCGCCGGCCCAGCTTCCCAGATCCGCCGTGCTCTGGATCTTGGTGTGATACGACATATCCATAGCGCCGAACATATGGGCGAATTCCACGGTATTGCCGTTAGGCAGTGTAAACTCGCCCAAGCTGCGGAGGCGGCCGGCGCTGGTGCTGTTCGCCGTGTCCTGCTCCGCCACATAGCTGGTAAACATCTTATTCTCCGGGCCGCAGAACGTCGTCCATGTACCGGAGGTATACTTCTCAACGCCGCAGCGGATATAGTTGATCACAAGCGCCACGGCCTCCTCTTCGGGATGCTCCCGCACAAAGGCGCTTGCGTATGCTTCAAGTGTTGTCAGTGAATCGATAAAATCCTTGTATGTCGTAATCGGTTCCGGAGCAGATTCTGCCGGATCCCCCTCCGCGCCGTCTGCCGGAGAGGAGTCCCCCTCCTGCTGCTCGCCCTCCTGCGGGGCCGCGGGCTCCACCTTGTCCTGCTCGCCCTCCTGAGGCACCGCAGGCTCCACCTTGTTCTGCTCGCCCTCCTGAGGCGCCGCAGGCTCCACCTTGTCCTGCTCGCCCTCCTGAGGCACCGCAGGCTCCACCTTGTTCT
>OHGG01001053.1_pt1 | contig 12033 bp, 8 predicted proteins | sample 1567641 | NCBI WGS metagenome assembly OHGG01 (sample SAMEA3879561, study PRJEB24766) | human gut metagenome | biome: human-associated habitat; feature: feces | place: USA | collected 1985/1987
GCGGCGCGCCAGTAGGCGTCGAGCTGCCAGAGCTCCTGCCGGTTCAGCGGTGGCTTTTTGGAAAGCAGTTGCACCGGACGGAAAAGAACCGCCGATTGAAAAGGTCATTGCGATAATTGCATTGAATGTTAATAATAGAATGTATAATTGAGGTGCTTCGGCATCTCTTTTTTATTATTCTTTAAAAGAGTTATATTAGGTGTTTGTAAAAAGTGACACCTTAGTGTCTGAAAGGTTACATTTCTGTCCGAAATCTTGAAATGCCTGAAAATTTAATATATAATGTTAAATGGTTAACTGTAACGAAGAAGAATTATAAGATGAAGAGGTGTTACTGATGAAGATATGCTATAACAAACTTCAAAAACTTATGATTGACAATCAAATGAAAAGACAGGATTTAATGCGTGCAGCCGAAATCACATCATACGCTGCAACGAAGATAAATAAGAATGAGCCAGTATCTCTTGAAGTATTGATGAGGATATGTCAGGTATTTCACTGTGACATCGGAGATATATGCGAAGTTATTTTAGATGAAGATTAAAACACGGAGGTAATTATAGATGGCAAGGGCTGCTAAACCAAAGAAAGAAATACCAATGGAAGAAGCACTTTGGAAAAGTGCTGATAAACTGAGAGGTTCTGTTGAGCCTGCGGAGTATAAGCACGTTGTTCTGAGTTTATTCTTCCTTAAATTTGCCAGTGACAAGTTTGAGGAATGCCGTAATAAGATTATTGCTACGCACGGCGAAAAGTATGCGGATATGAAGCCGTTTTATACTCAGGAAAATGTATTCTATCTTCCTGAAGAAAGCCGTTGGAAGTACATTATTGAAAATGCAAAGCAGGACGATATTGCACTAAAGATAGATACAGCACTTTATACGATTGAGAAGAACAACCCGGCACTGAAAGGTGCTTTGCCGGATAACTATTACTCCCGCTTACATATTGATACGGCAAAGTTGGCTTCTTTGCTTGATGAAATCAATCGTATCAACACTGATGATAAAGAGAACGATATTATAGGTCGTGTATATGAGTATTTTCTTAGTAAGTTCGCTCTTGCAGAAGGAAAAGGTAAAGGAGAGTTCTACACACCAAAATGCATTGTAAACCTGATTGCCGAAATGCTTGAACCTTACGATGGAATACTTTATGACCCTTGTTGCGGTTCGGGCGGTATGTTTGTGCAGTCCATCAAGTTCGTAGAAGCACATAGCGGTAATAAAAAGAAAGTGTCTATTTACGGTCAGGAATACACAAATACCACTTTCAAACTGGCAAAAATGAACTTAGCTATCCGTGGTATTTCTGCAAATCTTGGAGAGATGGCAGCCAATACATTTACCAACGACCAGCACAAAGACCTTAAAGCAGATTTCATTATGGCAAACCCACCTTTCAATCAGAAGCAGTGGAGAGCCGAAAATGAGCTTGTAGACGACCCTCGTTGGAACGGATATGAAGTTCCGCCAACAAGCAACGCAAACTATGGTTGGATACTGAATATTGTTTCCAAACTCTCTCAAAACGGTGTAGCAGGTTTCCTGCTTGCCAATGGTGCATTATCTGATGATGGTACAGAGCTAAAAATCAGACAGCAGCTTATAGAAAATCATTTGGTAGAAGCAATCATTATTCTTCCGAGAAACCTTTTCTATACCACAGACATCAGCGTTACCCTTTGGGTACTCAATAAGAATAAAAAGGCTCGTGTTGTGGAACAGAATGGAAAGCTAAAACGCTATCGTAATCGAGAAGATGAAATACTTTTTATGGATTTACGACAGATGGGCAGTCCTTATGAGAAGAAGTACATTGAATTGACAGAGGAAGATAGAGCCAAAGTTACAAGTGTATATCATAACTGGCAGCAGGAAGGCTATGAGGAAACTTATGAGAATGTACCAGAGTTTTGTTATTCTGCTTCTTTTGATGAAGTAAAGGAAAAAGGATTTACTCTTGTGCCGAGCAGATATATTGAGTTTGTCAATCGTGATGAAAACATCGACTTTGATACAAAAATGAAGTCATTGCAGGGAGAACTTAAAGAACTTCTTGTTCAAGAGGAAAAATCCAAATCAGATTTGCTTGCTGTATTTAAGGAGTTGGGATATGAAATCGAATTATAGAGCCTTGAGCGAACTAATTGAAAAAGTAGATGAAAGAAATGATGATGGTGCGATTACTGAGCTTATAGGTGTCAGTATAGATAAATGTTTTATTAAATCAGTTGCTAATACCAATGGAACTGATTTGAGTAAATACAAAATTATAAGAAAAAATGAGTTTGCTGTAAGTTTAATGCAGGTTAGTCGTGATTCAAAAATTCCAGTTGCAAGGTTAGAGGACTATGAAGTAGCAATAATGTCACCAGCTTATCCTATTTTTCGTGTGAAAGATACAAGAAAAATATTACCAGAATATCTTGATATGTGGTTCAAACGTCCTGAGTTTGACCGAGAAGCTGCTTTTATTGCGGTTGGTGGTGTTCGAGGGAGTATGCCTTGGGAGGAGTTTGTGAAAATGAAACTGCCTGTTCCAACTATCGAAAAACAGCTTGAAATAGTGAATAGCTACAAGGCAATTACGGAGAGAATTGCTTTAAAGCAGAAGATAAATGATAATTTAGCAAATACAGAACAAGCAATTTTGGTTGAAACCGTAATCAATAATCATACTGTCCCAACAGCTCTTGGCGACCTTGTTGATTTCATTGATGGAGATAGAGGGAAAAATTATCCCACATTTGATGAATTTACCTCAACAGGTTATTGCCTGTTCTTAAATGCTTCTAATGTTACATCTACGGGCTTTAACTTTGATAATTGTATGTTCGTTTCAGAGGAAAAGGACAAACTAATGAATAAAGGACACCTATCTCCTTACGACATTGTTCTTACCTCTCGTGGAACGCTCGGCAATGTTGCTTTATATGACAAGCACATTAAGTATGAAAATGTGCGAATCAACTCCGGTATGCTTATCATACGCCCTAAGACTAAGCGGCTTTCTCCATATTTCATATATGCCTTATTGAAAAGCTCATATATGAAAGCTGCTATTGAACGATTTAAGTCCGGCTCTGCTCAACCTCAGCTACCAATCAAGGATTTGCAGAAAATCACTTTTGAAATACCGGAATCCGATACAGTTCTTGTTGCTTTAGACCGTCAATTTCTTGCTGTCGAGGAAAGCATATCAATAAACAATAATGAAATTGGCAACCTAAAAGAACTGAGTAACGTATTACTTGCTGAGTTAAGCCGCTAAATTATCATTTACGATAGAACTCCCATCAGTGGCGGGAGTTAAAACAAGGGACTGCCACTGGTAGTCGTTCTCTTAAAAAACAAAAGGAGAATTGACTATGAAACAGAACCTAATTACAGATGTTATTCAAGGAATGTTACCTTACTTGAATAATGCACAGACAGAAAGATTGCAAGAGGTGTTGCAACATACACTTTTTGATTATGAGGTAACAAAGACAGAAAAAGATAAGGAACTTTCAGAACTGAATTTAGTAGAGTCTTTCTTATCGGCAAAGCGTATTGAAGGCTGTTCTGAGAAAACCTTGAAATACTATAATGCAACGATACAGTCAATGCTTGATGGCATTGGAAAGAGTATCAAATATGTTGTGACCGATGATATTCGTTGTTATTTGACTGAGTATCAGGCTAAGAAAAAATCCAGTAAAGTTACGATAGATAATATAAGACGAATACTTTCCAGTTTTTTCTCTTGGCTTGAGGACGAGGATTATATTTTGAAAAGTCCGGTCAGGCGAATACATAAGGTTAAGACCGGAACAAACATTAAGGAAACTTATTCAGATGAAGCACTTGAATTGATGAGGGATAATTGCACGGAACTCAGGGACTTGGCAATGATTGATATGCTTGCTTCAACAGGTATGCGTGTCGGAGAAATGGTGTTATTAAATCGTGAGGATATAGATTTTAACGAAAGAGAATGTGTTGTTTTCGGCAAAGGCGATAAGGAACGAATTGTATATTTTGATGCAAGAACAAAAATACATTTGCAGAATTATCTAAACAGTCGCAAGGACGATAACCCGGCACTTTTTGTATCATTACAATCTCCGTATAATCGAATGAATATCGGAGGTATTGAAGTGAGGTTACGACAGCTTGGAAAACGATTGGGACTAAATAAGGTACACCCTCATAAATTCAGGCGAACGCTTGCGACAATGGCGATAGATAAAGGAATGCCGATAGAGCAGCTTCAGCAACTCTTGGGGCATAGAAGAATAGATACGACATTGCAGTATGCAATGGTTAAGCAGAGTAATGTTAAAATTGCTCATAGAAAATACATTGGTTAAGGTGGTAGGAATGGAAAAAGAATATAAGATATTAGGCAATTACATTCGACTTGTGGACGAGCGTAATAGGGATTTAGCCGTAACAAAGTTGCTTGGTGTAAGTATAAGTAAAAAATTTATTCCGTCAATCGCAAATATTGTAGGAACTGATTTATCGAATTATAAGATAGTTAGAACAGGACAGTTTGCATACGGACCCGTTACTTCACGAAATGGAGAGAAAATCTCTATTGCTTATTTAGATGAAGAAGATTGTATCATTTCAAGCTCTTATACAGTTTTTGAAGTTGAAAATAAAGAGGAATTAGACCCTGAATATCTTATGCTTTGGTTCAGCCGACCAGAATTTGACCGCTATGCAAGATATAAGTCACACGGAAGTGTGAGAGAGATTTTTGATTGGAATGAACTTTGTATGGTTGAGCTTCCAGTACCAGATATTGAAAAGCAGAGAAATATTGTGAAAGCCTACAAGACAATAACCGACAGAATAGCTTTGAAACAGAAGATAAATGATAATTTAGTCGCGTGATAGTTCCCCAAGAACAATCATTTGCAATTCGCGTAAATGCTCGATTTCACGTTGATTTTGAAATATGGTTTCAAATATTTTATTTGTTATATTGATAAATGAAGTGGCAATATCTTCTGGAGCAATTACTACTGGTATAGGAGTCAATATTTTCATTGTAAGAAACTTTGTTGTAGTGCCAGAGGATATGCCTTTAAACTCATTTAACTGTTGTTTTAAGACAAAATATAATTGCTTGTTTGAAACAAAACGGTTGTTTGAGGATATTACGTATGTTCGTTGATATACATCAAATTTTCCACAATATATTTTCAATGGATAGATTGCACTTGCATTATTCCCAGCTAATAAAACAGCTTCTTGGTCAAATGAAAAAGTATTTGTCCGATATGTTTCTTGCGAACAGGTAAAAAAGGGATATATTCCGTTTATTACAGCTGCTTCTGAGTTTAACTTGCCGGTTTTTATTGTGCTTATTTCTCCTAGAGTAGACATAGTACCATTAGTAGAGTTATTTGCTATCATCTCATTATAAATAGCCTCAGCTTGTGCTTCTAAATTATCATTTAACCGAAAGGAGATGGAACAGTTATGGATACATATAAATTTTATTACGATGAGTCAGAACACAGTAGAAAAATCAACTATAATACCGTAACTGCTCCAAATTATTACGATAATTTTGTTACGGTTGTAGTTGGTTGGGCGAAAGAAAAGGAAAAAGAAGTTTTCAAAAAATATGAAGATTTTGAAAATAAATATGCTGACCGTAAAGATGGAAATGGCGAATTAAAAAGTACAACTTTGAAGCAAAAGAAGTTTGAATGTGGATTTGCTTCGCTTGATAAAACCAACACACAGTTTATAATGGACTTCTTATCCATTTTTGATGAAAGTACCAAGTTGTATTTTTCTGTTGCAAGTAAGATAGAATATTTAGTCTTGCAACTTTTTATAGGTTATCAGAATAATTTCATTATAGATGCAGATGCAGTTAAGTATTCTATAACAAAGGCTCTTGTTGCGTATCGTCCACAGAATGTTATCCAAAGTATTTATGATGATAATTCAAAAGAATTTGTAGAGGAATTGAAAAGATTTTTTAGAGAACGAATTGAATGTAACCGTTCAAATATGAGTCTGAAAGAGCAGGAGAATGAAGCCTTTGAAAATATACTGCATATTTTAGACAATAATTCAGCTATTCCGGAATTTCAATGGGATTATCGTATGCCGTTTAGTGGTTTTGCGAAATACTTGCAGGAAGAACAGATTAAGAATTATGCCTTAGTTTTAGATAAAGAGGGAGAGAAGAACGAAGCCAGTAGAACAATGCAGGCTGCGTGTGAAATAGGGCTGTCTAATGTAACAGAGGGAAATTCAAAAGATAATTGCGGCTTGCGTATGGCGGATATGATGGCGGGTATCATTTCAAAGCTGTTAAAAGCCTTGTGTGATGAATTGCACTATCATTCCATTGCAGAGGGAGTAGAGAAAAAACTGTTAAATGCAAAATGGTTTCAGCTTAATGAAACTCAACTGGACTTATATAAAAGGTTATATAAGATAATTTGCGAATGGGATAATGTTTGGTATAAGTCGTATGCAGGAATTTATTCCGATGACTTGGTATGCTTTATAGGACTACTTGGCTATATGACTCATTTTGAGAACAAAGAACAGATTATCAATGAGAAACTTGAAATGCAGGGCGAATATTTTAATGGATATGTTTGTCAGCAGTTATCTGATTATTTTAACCGCAGGCGAAGCAAATTACCGATAGACTTTATTGATAAAAATGATGAGGAGTATTTCCTAAACCGTCGTGGAGCGAAAGTTTATTTTGATATTACGAAGCAACCTGTTCTTGAAATTGCTGAAGGCAGTCAAACGGAAATGGTTTTATCTGTTGGAATGGATAAATTGGGTATTCCGTTGATTACAATTTCAAATGATGGCAATCCGATTTGCTATCGCTTGCCGGAAGAATTGAGTGATTGGACATATACGGCTATTGGAATGGCGAATATGGGAGAAAATTTATTCCCGTCACAAGTTGTATTTACTAAAGAGAAGAACAGATATTTTGCTGATATTTTATAAAACACAGAGCGTATAAAAGGAGTGAGCGCAATGGCAAATTTTAATGAACACGCATTGGAAATGTCAATAATGGAGTTGTTCAAAGACGAGGGGTACACCTATGTCAGTGGCGACCAGATACACAGAGAAAGGACAGAGGTTCTGCTTACGGACGACCTGAAGCAATACCTCTATAATCGGTATGCGAAAGACGGTATTACACCGAGTGAGGTGGATAGTGTCATTCTAATGCTGCGTAATATTTCCGGTACGATTTATGAAGCAAACAAAGCTGTATTTAAGTTGCTCTGCGATGGATTTATTCTTAATCGTGAGGATAGAACGCAGAAAGACCTCTATATTGAACTTATTGATTTCGACACTCCCGAAAACAATATTTTCAAAGTGGTTAATCAGTTTGAAATTGAAGGCGTAAATAATCAGTTGCGTATTCCGGATGGCATTGTGTTCGTAAATGGTATTCCTGTTGTTGTTCTTGAATTTAAGAGTGCGGTACAAGAGAATACGACCATAATGGACGCATATAAGCAGCTTACAATTCGTTACCGTAGAGATATTCCGGAGATTTTTAAATACAATGCGTTTGTTGTTATCAGTGACGGAGCAAATAATAAATATGGTTCTTTCTTCAGCCCGTATGATTTCTTCTATGCGTGGAGAAAGATAAACTCAGACGATAAAGAACTGGACGGTATCAATTCTCTTGTAACAATGATAAAAGGACTTTTCCGAAAAGACCGTTTGCTTGAAGTTATTAAAGATTTTATTTATTTTCCGGATAACTCAGATAAGGATTTGAAGATAGTGTGCCGTTATCCACAGTTCTTTGCGGCAAATAAATTGTATGAGAATATCAAGGCTCATCTTCGCCCTGAAGGAGATGGTAAAGGTGGTACATACTTCGGAGCGACAGGGTGCGGAAAGAGTTATACGATGCTTTTCCTTACCCGTATGCTGATGAAAAGCAAATACTTTTCTTCTCCGACTATTCTTATTATTACGGACAGAACAGACCTTGATGACCAGCTTTCCAAACAGTTTGTAGGTTCAAAGAAATATATCGGAGATGAAACTGTTGTAAGTATTGAGTCCCGTGAGAAACTTCGTGAGGAGCTTCAGGGACGAGAGAGTGGCGGTGTTTATCTGACTACCATTCAGAAATTTACAGAGGATTTGCAGCTTCTTACAGACAGAACGAACGTTATTTGTATTTCTGATGAAGCACACAGAAGCCAAATCAATCTCGACCAAAAGGTTAAGATTACAGAGTCAGGTGTTCAGAAAACCTATGGCTTTGCCAAGTATCTGCACGACTCTTTACCAAATGCAACTTATGTTGGATTTACCGGAACTCCGGTTGATGGAACAATCGAAGTCTTTGGTGGTGTTGTAGACGCATATACAATGACGGAAGCTGTTAAGGACGGTATTACAGTTAATCTTGTTTACGATGGTCGTGCAGCTAAGGTTATGCTTAATCAGGACAAGGTAAGACAGATTGAAGAATATTATGCACAGTGTGAGCTTGAGGGAGCAAATGAACATCAAGTAGAAGAAAGCCAGAAGGCAGTTGCCAAAATGGAGGTTATTATTGGCGACCCTGACAGACTTCGTGCTGTTGCGGAGGACTTTATCAAACATTATGAAACCCGTGTGGCAGAAGGTGCAACTGTAGCAGGCAAAGCAATGTTTGTATGTTCCAACCGAAATATAGCATACGATTTCTATAAAATAGTAAAGGAACTCAGACCGGAATGGACAGAAAAGAAGATTTGTGATGACGGGGTTGTTCTGAGTGAAAAAGATAAAAAAGAGTTGAAGCCAATGGAAAAAATTAAGTTGGTTATGACTCGTAATAAAGATGATGAAAAAGACCTCTTTGATATGCTTGGCACAAAAGAGGATAGGAAAGAATTTGACCGTCAGTTCAAAAATCCGAAGTCAAACTTTAAGATTGCCATTGTTGTAGATATGTGGCTGACTGGTTTTGATGTGCCGGAGCTTGATACGATTTACATTGATAAGCCTATTCAGCAGCATACCCTTATTCAGACGATTTCCCGTGTAAATCGTGTATGCGAGGGCAAAGATAAAGGCTTGATTGTTGACTACATAGGTATCAAAAAAAACATGAACACTGCCCTCAAGAAATATACAAATTTTGAGAGCGAAGAATTTGAAGGTGTGGAGCAGTCTATCACGATTGTAAAAGACCAGTTAGAAGTTCTTGGTCAGATGTTCCATAACTTTAACAGCAGTGATTTCTTCAATGGTTCGCCTACCGAACAGCTTGCCTGCCTGAACCGTGCGGTTGAGTATGTGCAGTTGTCTGAAGAACTGGAAAGAAGATTTATGGCAGCAGTCAAGAGAATGAAACAGGCATTTAACCTTTGTAGTTCAAGTGAGAAATTCTCTGATGAAGATAAAGATTATATCCATTTTTATTGTGCTGTCCGTTCTATCCTTTTCAAGTTGACAAAAGGCGATGCACCGGATATTGAGCAGATGAACGCTCGTGTCCGCAAAATGCTTGAGGGTGCAATTCAGTCTGATGGCATTGAGGAATTATTTGAAACCGGAAAGCATATATCGGTGGATATTTTCAGCGATGAGTATATGGATAAGATAAATGCTATTCAGTTGCCGAATACGAAAATTAAGATACTTCAAAGACTTCTTTCTCAGGCGATTGACGAGTTTAAGAAAGTTAATAAGATTATGGGTGTGGAATTTGCAGACAGACTCAAGAAAGTTGTTGATGAGTATAATAACCGTCGTCGTGATGAAGCGTATGCCAACGAAGTCCTTGATGATGTTGCGGAGCAGCTTGCACAGTTGTTGTCTGAACTGAAAACAGAAAAGAACTCCTTCAAGAATATGGGTATAGATTATGAAGAAAAAGCTTTCTATGATATTTTGAAAGCAGTTTCCAAGAAGTTTGAGTTTGAATATCCGGACGATAAAATGATTGAACTATCCAAGAGGATAAAGCTGATTGTTGATGATAAGTCACGCTATACCGATTGGTCTGCCCGTGATGATATTAAGGCAAACTTGCAAGTGGATTTGATATTGCTGCTTGATGAGTTCGGCTATCCGCCAGTAACCATTGATGATGTTTACAAGGAAGTTCTTGAGCAGGCAGAGAACTTCAAGAAATATGCGAATTAAAAACTGATTGTATCAGGAGTAATTTTCAGAAGATAGAACTTAGAAGAGAAAGGAATTGGATTATGTCAAAATTAAATGTTGACCAAAAAACAATAAAAGATTTATTTCAGAGTAAAAAATCGGACTTTTTAATACCAGATTATCAAAGACCTTATGCTTGGGGCGAAGCTGAATGCAGAACGCTTTGGGACGATATATTTTCATTTGCTATTCCCGATGAAGGAAAGACAGAATTTGATAGTAATAGCGAGTATTTCCTCGGTCCGATTGTAACTTTTAGAAATGAGGATAAATTAGAGGTTATTGATGGACAGCAGAGATTGACAACTCTTATGTTGCTTTTAAGAGCGTTCTATTCTAAGTTCGGTCATATGCAGGACAAGGCTTCTATATCAACAAAGCAGAACATTGAAAAGTGTTTATGGAAAACTGATGAATTTGGCGAGCCTGATATGTCACAGCTCAAGATAGACTCTGAGGTTGCTACTGATAATGATAAGGAAGAATTTCTTGAAATATTAAGAACAGGAATTGTCAATAAAGAAATGAAAAGCAAATACGCTTGCAACTTCAGATTCTTCCAGAATAATATTGATGAATTTTTGTCCAAATACCCTACTTACTTTGCTTATTTACCTACCCGTATTATGAATAACTGTATTCTCCTTCCGATTGAAGCTGAGTCGCAGGATACAGCGTTGCGTATTTTTTCAACGCTTAATGATAGAGGAAAGCCGCTGTCTGATGCGGATATTTTTAAGGCACAGTTTTATAAGCATTTTTCTAAATTGGGTAAAAAAGAAGAATTTATTGCTCAATGGAAAAAGCTCGAAGAACTTTGTGAGAGAATATTCCATCCGATTTCAGGTACACCGATGGACGAATTGTTTACACGATATATGTATTTTGTCCGTGCAAAAATGGGGATTGTATCATCTACAACAGAAGCTTTAAGAAAATTTTATGAGAAAATTTCTTATGCCCTTTTGAAAGATACTAATACATTAACGGAATTGATTGTATTGGCTGAATTTTGGGAAGATGTTTCCAATCAAGATACCGAAAGATTTTCAAATAGAGTTTTGAAGCAATTTTTTGTATTGAACTATGCTCCGAACGGAATGTGGACATATTTTGTATCCGTATATTTTATGCAAAATAAAGATGATGAAGGTTTGCTTGATGATGAGAAGTTCTATACATTCTTGCAAAAGATAACTGGATTTATATGGACGTATGCTATTACAAATCCAGGTGTAAATGCACTTAGAACACCAGTGTATGCTGAGATGGTAAATATCGTAAATGATAAGCCTGTTGAATTTTCAAAATATAAGTTCGATGCAGATACTATAAGAAGTATGTTTGATAATTTCAGCTTCAATAATGCACGTCCAATTACAAAAGCAATGATAGCTTGGTGGGCATATCAGAATGATAAACAGCCACTACTTTCACTTGAAACTACTTTTGAGATTGAACATATTTATGCTCGGAATAGAAACGAGAAAGAAAATTCATTAACAGATGCTCGAAATGTAGAGTCATTGGGCAATAAAGCATTACTTGAGAAAAGAATCAACATTCGTGCTTCTGATTATCGTTTTACAGATAAGAAGAAGTATTATGAGGGATTTACAAACAGTAAAGGTCAGATAAAAGAGGGAACAGGTGTTGTTGAACTTCTTGACCTGACGGCTACATCGGCTGACTTTACCGAGAATGATATTATTGACAGATATAAAAAGATGATTGATTGCTTTATCAATTACTTGCAGAAAAACAGTTTGATTAAATAGTATTTTAGAAAGGTCGGGCTATGGAAACAAAGCCAAGGATTTTATATCTACAAAAGATTTTACTG
>OHGG01001064.1_pt1 | contig 11913 bp, 4 predicted proteins | sample 1567641 | NCBI WGS metagenome assembly OHGG01 (sample SAMEA3879561, study PRJEB24766) | human gut metagenome | biome: human-associated habitat; feature: feces | place: USA | collected 1985/1987
CCAGCATCAATTCGACCTACTGGCAGAGCCACTTTTTAGGCTTTGGCCGCATCAACTGAAAGGAGAGCCGATGGGCAAAAAATTACAGAAATATCTGGATGAAGCCGAAAAGACGGAACAGCAGATCGCGGAACTGGAAGAACGGCTGAGAACCATCCGGGCAGCACAGAAAAAGGAAGAGGACAGCGAGATCATTCGTGCCATCCGCAGCACCAAGATGGGCGGGCGCGAACTGCTGGCTCTGCTGGACAACATTCAGGCGGGCAACGTGACGTTCCTGACCGCTGTGAACAATGCTTCGGAGGAAGCGGAAACGGAGGAAGCGATTGAAAAAGATGCTTAAACGGCTGGGTGTTGTTATTCCCAGCACAATTCTGACCCTGCTGATGGCGGTGGGCTTTTCGACTCCGGTCTTTGCCTATGTGGATACCACTGAGGTGGCAGAGGAACCTGTGCAGGTAATCGAGGAAGCAGAGCCGACCGAGGAAGAAAAGATCCCGTTCACCATCGCAGGCAACGGCGAGGTGGAGGATAACATGGTGGATGACCCCAGCAAGGAGTTCTTCACGGTCAAGACGAAGGACGGCAATACGTTCTTTCTGGTGATTGACCGGGCGCGGAACAGCGAAAACGTCTATATGCTCTCGATGATCGACGAGTACGATTTGCAGGAGTTTCTGGACGATGAAGATCGGAACGGCCGGCAAGAAGAAACACCTGCGGTAGTCCTGCCCGAAACCAAACCCGAACCCACCCCGGACGTAGAAATCGAAGAACCGAAAGAAGAATCGGGCGGCGGCATGAATAAGATTCTGCTGCTGGTGTTCGTGGCTGCGCTGGGCGGTGCAGGTGCTTTCTTCTACTTCTACATTTATAAGCCGAAGCCGAAAGAAGAAACGCCGCAGAGTGAAAATCTGGAAACCGACCAGAGCCTTGCGACGGTGAACGAGGATAATCAGTCCGGCAACGAAAATGGCACATAAGAAAACCGTAACATAAGGATGCAGGGGTAGTCGAAAGGCTATCCCTGCTTTTTTCAAAAAAGGAGAAAGCGTTGAAATATCTGGTGATTGCAGAAAAACCGAGCGTATCGAAATCCATTGCAAAAGTGATCGGTGCATATCGGCAGGAGGACGGGTATCTGGAGGGTGGGGATTGCGTGGTCAGCTGGTGTCTGGGGCATCTGGCAGAGTATGCAGCCCCGGAGCATTACGATGAACGCTATGAAAACTGGCGTTTTGAGGATTTGCCGATTCTCCCTGTCGAGTGGAAACTGCTGGTACACAATACCAAGAAGCCGCAGTTCAATGTCCTGCGCAAACTGCTCCGCAGCAAGAAGTTTGATTATGTGGTGAACGCCTGCGACGCAGGGCGCGAGGGCGAAGCGATTTTCCGCCGTGTGTATGCTCTTGCCGGAAGTAAACTCCCCATCAAGCGGCTGTGGATCAGCAGCATGGAGGATGCCGCCATCCAGCAGGGCTTTGAAAACCTGAAAGATGGTGCGGCGTATGATAATCTGTTTGCAGCGTCCGAGTGCAGGGCAAAAGCGGACTGGCTGATCGGCATGAACGGAACCCGTGCTTTTACGAAAAAGTACGGCAGAAAACAGACCATTGGCCGTGTGCAGACCCCGACGCTGGCGATGCTGGCCGAACGGCAGACCAAAATCCAGAACTTTGTAAAGGAACCCTATTATAAAGTGGAACTGTCCGGCGCAGGTGTCGTAGCGGTATCGGAACAGATGGCGCAGGAGCAGGACGCAGATGCTATGCAGGTTGCTTGTGATGGGCAGTGCGCGGTGGTCGGCAGCATCGAACGCAAGAGGGTAGAAAAGAAGCCCCCGAAGCTGTATGACCTGACGACCTTGCAGCGAGAAGCAAACCGCTATTATGGTCTGCCTGCAAGCCAGACCTTGCAGGCGGCACAGGAACTGTATGAAGAAAAGCTGGTGACATATCCCAGAACGGACAGCCAGTTTGTGACCGAGGATATGCGCAAGACAGTGGAATCTCTGGTACTGGCTCTGGATGGCCAGACTGTGGATGTGAGCTGCGTTATCAATAACAGCAAAGTCACAGACCACCACGCGATCCTGCCGACGATGCAGGGCGCAAAGTGTAATAAGGAAAAGTTGTCCGAAACCAAACAGAAGATTCTTTCGCTTATCATCTGGAAACTGGTGCAGGCTGTGCAGCCGCCGTTCATCTATGAGGATGTGCTGGTAACCGTGTGCTGCCAGGGCAGGAACTTCACGGCAAAATATAAGGATGTTTTGCAGCCCGGATATATAGCAAAGCCTGTTCCGTTTGTAGAGCCGGAAAAGAATAAAGATGTACCTTTCCCGAAAAAGATGGAGCAGGGAATGGTTCTTCCTGTGGTACGGGCAGAGAAAAAGCAGGGCTTTACTTCACCGCCGAAAGTCTACACCGAAGATACCCTGCTGTCGGCCATGGAAACCGCAGGCAACAAGGAATTTGAAAAGGACACGGAGAAGAAAGGTCTGGGAACCCCTGCAACGCGCGCTGCGATTCTGGAAAAGCTGGTATCCTCCGGCTATGTGCAGCGTAAAGGCAAGCAGATGATTCCCACGGAGGACGGTGTGGCCGCGATCCGCAATATCCCGGACTACCTGAAATCTGCCAGTATGACAGCCAAATGGGAAAATGACCTGCTGCGGATGGAGCGCGGCGAGATCAAGCCCTATGATTTTATGCATGGCATCCACGGATTGCTCGATAAGATGTTGGCTGACCTCCGGCAAATTCCTACCGTCGCGGCAGCTCCCAATCATAATAAGGTAAGCGTAGGAAGCTGCCCGGTCTGCGGAAACCCTGTACATGAGAGCAAACTCAGCTTTTGTTGTGCAGACCGCAGCTGCAAATTTGCCCTCTGGAAAGAAAGCAGATACTTGTCCAACATGAGAAAAACGCTGGACAAGAAGATGGCGGTAGACCTTTTGAAGAAAGGCCGCACCCATGTAAAAGATTTTTATTCCGTGAAAAAAGATAAAACGTTCGCTGCCGATCTTGTGATGCGCGTCGAAGAGGGCCGCGCACAGTACAGTCTGGAATTTCCCAAAACACCGATGAAAACGAAAACGTAAAGGAGGTTTGACCCTTGCCACAGATTAACGATATTCGAGAATTGGCGCAGCAGAACGCCCGGTATGTCAGTAACTCGCCACAGGACTGGATGAGTTATCTGGATGTGGCGGCGCGGCTGTACCGCTATTCGTTCACCGATGCACTCCTGATCCACGCGCAGCGGCCCGATACAACCGCCTGCGCAGAAATGGAACTCTGGAATCAGAAAATGAGCCGATGGGTCAACCGTGGCGCAAAAGGCATCGCGCTTCTGGATGATACCGGACCTCGTACCAAGCTGCGGTATGTGTTCGATATTGCTGACACTCATCTGGTGCGCGGCGGAAAAACACCGCTCTTATGGAATCTGGACAGCCACGAGCATGAGCAGGCTATCTTAGACCATCTGGCAGATACCTATGGCTTATCCCAGACAGACAGCATGAATACTGCCCTGATGGAGCTGGCACAGCAGCTGACCGCCGACAATCTGGATGAAGCGATGGACGGTCTGGCCTATGAGGTGGCGGATACGTTTCTGGAAGAACTGGACGAAGATAACATCCGTGTCCGCTTCCGGGAACTGATGACCAACAGTATTTTCTATACGCTTTCCCGTCGCTGCGGGCAGGAGCCTATGGATGTGCTGGACGATGATGACTTTATCCGTATCGTGGATTTCAACAAGCTGCCGGTGCTGTCGTTCCTTGGCAATGCGGTTTCCGAACAGTGCGAAGCGGTTCTTTTTGACATTGGCCGTGAGATGCGGAAAATTTACAAAAAAGAAATCACGCAGCAGCTTGAAAAATCTGTTGACAGCTTGTATAATACCAATATAGACTTTAGCACATTAAAGCGTGAAACCGAAGAAACCACGACCGAAGGAGGACAAGAAAATGGAGTTGACGTATTACCGCAAGGGAGATTATCTGTTCCCGAATTTGGCCGTGAAGGACGAGCCGCAGATCATCGGGAAGTACGGGATGCTGCGCAGGACGTACCTGAAAGAGAACCGCAAGAACTGGTATCAGAGTATGCTGATGAGCGGCAGGCTGAACCAGCATCTGGCGCAGATCGAGGAAGCAGCGGAGAGCCGGGTAGAAACCCTGCTGGACAGCCTGAACGAGAAGTTTCCGGCACCGAGCAAGGAGAGAGACCCGCTGGCATGGGCAGCACATCAGAACAGCCTGACGGCGATGGCAGAAGAGATCGTCTTGAAGGAATTGGTGTACAATTAACTGAACCGACAACGGAACAGGATTTGAGCGAAGCAGAGGAAGAAATTGCCTCTGCTTTTTCTTTTCCTGATTTGCCGACCGTGGAACAGCAGATCCGCGCCATTGAAGCACCGATCCGGGCGCGGTATGCGGACGAGATTGCACTTGATCCCGAAGTGGTCGATGAAATTCTGCGCACGGGCAGCAACCGCAGCAAGGGCCAGCTGCGTCTGATCTACAATTTCATGGTTGAGAAAACCCCGGAAGAATACACGGAGTTCGTGAAAAACGAATATGGTACGGGCGGCAAAGGCTTTGAAATTGTCGGTGCAAAGTATGCCGTCTGGTTCGATGATCTAGGAATGCGTATTGCAGCAGGCAGCACGGCAAAGGGCGGCACGCTTGTCAATGCGTTTTTATCTTGGGAGGATGTGAGCAATCGTATCAATGAACTGCTCCGGCAGGGTGAGTATGCTCCGCAGGCGGTTCTGGATGCTGCACGGCAGAACGCCTTACAGGAACACGCGCAGACGTTGGCTTATATGGAACGTGATTTGGCCGATGGCGTTGCCGAAGCAGTGTTTCAGGATACAGAAATCTTCAGGGGCGGTTTCCCGGAACTGACGGACAGGCTGGCAGGCTTGCTGGATGATACGGATTTTCTGACTGACCTAAACGACAGATTATCTGCGCTGGGGGAAGCCTACGCCGAAGATAAAGACCTGATGCGGATGCACTTTTATAAGCCGGATAAAGTAGCGGCTCTGTTCCAGCAGTTTGCAAAGCCTTATCAGAACTACTCGGCGCGGGATGGCTTTCACTGGAATGAGTATAAGAAGTTCATCACGGAAGATGAAATCAATGCTTACTTCACACGGGGCAGCAATTATTCGGACAGTCGGCTGGCAATCTATTCGTTCTTCCTGAATCATGAGGACAAAAAAGAACGGGCTGACTTCCTGAAAGACCATTACGGGATCGGCGGTAGCAGCCATGCACTCTGCGGGGCAGACGATTCTCACGAAGATCACGATGGCAGGGGCATTTCTTTGGAGCGTGGCTCATACGGGAACCCGGATGCAAGCGTTCATCTGAACTGGAATCAGGCCGCAGGCCGGATCAACCAGCTTATCCGTGACAGTGAGTATTTGAAGCCGGCAGACTACTCCCGGATGCCTGCTTATGAGCGCGAGCGGATGGCAATGCGGGTGATGGGCTTCTATCATCACCTGCCGAACGAAGTGGAACGGCCTTATCCGCAAGACCTTTACCATGAAGAAGGACGAAAGGCTCTCGTTGAAAAGCTGGAAGCCCCTGAACAGGCGGTGGAACTGCTGGAGCAGATGGACACTGCACTGCTGTCCGTGCCGCTGGATTCGGAAGAATATGAGCGCAAGGCAGAATCCCTCTCTATCCTGCACCAGTATGTTGAGGGAACGTACACGATTTTCCCGGAAAAGAAAAGGGCTGTTGAGATTGCGGTTCCTGAACAGGGGCAGATGTCCATGTTTGACTTCATGGAGCAGGAGCCGCAATCGAAAGAGCAGTCAACCGCCGCAGCGGTTGAGAAACCCAAAAAAGATGCGCCTCTTGCAGATGAAAAGTATTCGGAGCAGACACTGCAGCCCCTGCCACTGGATGCCGCCAACGAGTATAACGCGCTGAAAGAGCGTTACCCGGATGCGCTGGTCGGTTATGAGCAGTACGGCAGCTTTGAGTTCTACGGCGAGGATGCAAAGCGCGTTTCAGAACTTCTTGGCAGCAAGCTGTTGGAAAAGGAAACCGCACTCGGCAAGGTTGAGGTATCTGGTTTTCCGCGTGAACAGTGGGTTTCACAGGCAATGAAGCTCTGGAAGCAAGGGGAGAACGTCTATCTGTCCGGCCAGCAGGAAGATGGAACCCATGCCCAAACGAAATACTTCCGCAGAGAGGAATATCTGCCTGTTAATACCATCATCGAACTGGACGATCGGGAGTTCCGGGTGGATTCGGTGGACTTTGGAAATGGAACGGTCAGTTTGCAGGATATGACCCTGGCAAAAGAAGCCCGGTATCCGATCTTCCGAACAGAACTGCTGGAGTACATTCGGCATTTGTACGAACAGGCCGATGTGCCGATGGAAGAAGCGGTGGAAATCACAGTCTTTACGGCTCTGTACAATGCTGGTGTGGCTTACGAGGATTTTTCCCCGGAGCAGATGGATGTGATCTATTCGGTGGCAGAATCGGGTGGCGAGTTGGAAGAACTGCTGAATCCTGACTTCCCGCCAGAACAGATGCAGCTGATCGCAGATGTGCAGAACCGAACGGATGCCATCAGCCGTGCAGCAGCAGAGGAAGCCCTTGAACCGCTGACCCAGCAGCCTATGACCCCGGCAGAGGTCAACCATGCACGGCGGCAGCACAACCTTCCGCTGGACAGTGGAGCCGAAACGGAACAGCCTGTACAGCCCAAACAGGAGCCTATGAACTTCCGTAGTACGGACGATGATCTCGGCGCAGGAGGGCCGAAAACAAAGTATAAAGCCAATGTGGAAGCCATTCGGGTGCTGCAAACACTGGATGCAGAGCAGCGGCAGGCTACCGCAGAAGAGCAGGAGATACTTTCCCGGTATGTGGGCTGGGGCGGCATTCCGCAGGCGTTCGATGAAAACAACGCGGAATGGTCGAAAGAGTATGCCGAACTGCAGTCCCTGCTCACGGCAGATGAGTATAAGGAAGCCCGTGCCAGTACCCTGAATGCGTTTTACACTTCTCCTACGGTCATCAAGGCAATGTATGAAGCCCTGGGCAATATGGGATTGTCCAAAGGCAACGTGCTGGAACCATCCTGTGGTGTCGGCAATTTCATGGGGCTGGTGCCGGACAGCATGGAGAAGATTCGGATGTATGGTGTGGAGCTGGACAGCATTTCGGGCCGCATTGCACAGCAGTTGTACCAGAAAAACAAGATTGCGGTGCAGGGCTTTGAAACAATGCAGTTCCCGGACAGCTTCTTTGACTGTGTTGTGGGTAACGTACCGTTCGGCAATTACAAAGTACCGGACAAGCGGTATGACCGCCACAATTTTCTCATCCACGATTATTTTATTGCGAAAAGTCTTGACCTTGTGCGTCCGGGCGGTGTGGTAGCGGTGGTAACGTCCAGCGGTACGATGGATAAGAAGGATTCCTCTGTCCGTGAGTACCTTGCCAACCGTGCCGATCTGGTAGGTGCGATTCGACTGCCGAACAATGCGTTTCAGCGCAATGCCAACACTGGCGTGGTTGCTGACATTCTGTTCCTGCAGAAGCGTGACCGTGCAGCGGTGGAGCGGGCAGACTGGGTGGATCTCGGTGAAACGCCGGAAGGCTATTCCATCAACCAGTATTTTGCGCAGCATCCTGAGATGGTGCTGGGGGAGATCACCACCGAAAGCACTCAGTATGGCAAGCAGGAAACTACGGTCAAGCCCATCGAGGGCGCAGACCTTGCCCAGCAGTTGAAAGAGGCAGTCAGTAACATCCATGCCACCATTACGGAGCCGGAAATCTCCGACGATGAACTGGATGTGCAGGAAGAACCCATTCCGGCAGACCCCAGCGTGAAGAATTTCAGCTTCACGAACGTGGATGGGCAGATTTACTACCGCGAAAACTCCTTTATGAATAAGGTGGAACTGCCTGCCGTAACTGCAGAGCGGGTGCTGGGCATGATTGCTCTGCGGGAAACCACCCGGAAGCTGTTGGATTGTCAGCTGCATGATGGTTCGGATGCAGAAGTTCAGCTTTTGCAGAATGAACTGAAACAGCAGTACACCGCATTTAAGGCGCAGTATGGTCTTATCAACAGCACTGCCAACAAGCGGGCGTTCCGACAGGACAGCAGCTATTGTCTGCTGGCATCACTGGAAATTCTGGATGAGGAGAAGAATCTCAAACGGCTGGCCGATATTTTTACAAAGCGCACCATCCGTAAGCCGGAACCTGTTACCTCAGTGGACACGCCCAGCGAAGCCCTGGCACTTTCCATTGGAGAAAAAGCAAAGGTGGATGTGCCGTTTATGGTGCAGCTCTGCGGTAAACCGGAACAGGAGATCACGGATGAACTGGCAGGTGCGATTTTCCGAAACCCTGTGACACAGCAGTGGGAAACCTCGGATGAATACCTGTCCGGCAATGTTCGTGAAAAACTGGCCACAGCAGAAACCTTTGCGGCAAACCATGCTGAATATCAAATCAATGTGGATTACCTCAAACGGGTACAGCCCAAGGATTTGGATGCTTCGGAAATTGAAGTGCGGCTTGGTGCAAACTGGGTAAAGCCGGAGTACATCACGCAGTTTATGAAAGAAGTGTTCAAAACACCGAACTACTATGCTGGGATTGACATTAAAGCAACCTATTCCGAAATTTCTGGTGCATGGAACATTTCGGGCAAGTCGCTGGATCGCGGCAATCCGCTTGTTACCAATACCTACGGAACGATGCGGGTCAACGCCTATAAGCTGCTGGAAGATGCGCTGAATCTCCGCGATACCAAAATCTACGATACGATTCACGATGCGGATGGCGACCACCGTGTGCTGAATAAGCAGGAAACCATGCTTGCACAGCAGGCACAGGAATCCATTCGGGAAGCGTTTAAGCAGTGGATTTTCAAGGATTTAGACCGCCGCGAGGATTTGTGTGCGACCTATAACCGGATTTTCAATGCGATTCGTCCCCGCGAGTACGATGGCAGTCATATTCGCTTTGAGGGCATGACCCCGGAAATCTCTCTGATGCCGCACCAGAAAAATGCCGTGGCGCACATTCTGTACGGCAACAATACGCTGCTGGCTCATTGTGTGGGCGCAGGCAAGACCTTCCAGATGATTGCTGCCGGCATGGAAAGCCGCAGACTGGGCCTGTCGCAGAAAAACCTCTATGTGGTGCCGAACCACCTCACGGAGCAGTGGGGCGCAGATTTCCTGCGGCTCTATCCCAATGCCAATGTGCTGGTGGCAACGAAAAAGGATTTTGAACCCAGCAATCGTAAGCAGTTCTGCTCCCGGATCGCAACCGGCGATTACGATGCCATCGTGATCGGTCATTCGCAGTTTGAGCGTGTGCCGCTCTCCCCGGAACGGCAGAAGGCTATTATCGAGCGTCAGATCGACGATATTACGCTGGCTCTGGCCGATGCCCGGAGTGAGGATAGCCGCAGTTTTACGGTCAAGCAGATGGAAAAAACAAAGAAAACGCTGGAAGCAAAGCTGCAAAAGCTGAACGACCAGACAAGAAAGGATGATGTGGTTACATTTGAGGAACTGGGTGTTGACCGCCTGTTTGTGGACGAGTCGCATTTCTATAAAAATATGTTCCTCTACACAAAAATGCGAAATATCGCAGGTATCGCCCAGACCGATGCACAGAAGTCCAGCGATATGTTTGCAAAGTGTCAGTATCTGGACGAACTGACAGGCGGCAAGGGCGTGACCTTTGCAACCGGAACCCCGGTCAGCAACTCGATGGTGGAACTGTACACCATTATGCGGTATCTCCAGTATGACACCCTGCAGAAGATGGGGCTAAGCCATTTCGATGATTGGGCGGCATCCTTTGGTGAAACCGTCACGGCAATCGAGCTTTCCCCGGAAGGAACCGGCTACCGTGCCAAAACACGTTTTGCCCGGTTCTTTAATCTGCCGGAACTGATTTCTTTGTTCAAGGAATCGGCAGATGTGCAGACGGCGGATATGCTGAACCTGCCTGTGCCGCAAGCAGAGTACATCAACGAAGTGCTGAAACCCAGCGAAACACAGGAAGAAATGGTCAGTTCCTTTGCAGACCGTGCCGAGGCCGTGCGCAATGGAAATGTGAATCCCAGATTCGATAATATGCTCAAGATCACCAACGATGGCAGAAAACTGGCACTCGACCAGCGTCTTATGAACGAGATGCTGCCGGACGAGCCGGAGAGTAAGGTGAATCGCTGTGTGGACAATGCGTTCAAGGTCTGGGAAGAATCTGCGCCGGACAAGGGAACACAGTTGATCTTCTGTGACTTATCGACACCAAAAGCCGATGGCACATTCAATGTTTATGATGATGTGCGGGAAAAATTGGTGGCGAGAGGTGTTCCCCGTGAAGAAGTGGCGTTCATTCACGAGTACAACACGGAAACCAAAAAGGCAGAGCTTTTTGCAAAGGTGCGCGCCGGACAGGTGCGTATCCTGATGGGGTCTACGCCGAAACTTGGCGCAGGAACCAATATTCAGGATCGGCTGATTGCCCTGCATCATCTGGATATTGGCTGGAAACCGTCTGACTTGGAACGTGCGCCCGTAAAGGCATCATAATAAATATACCTTTGGCAAGGTATTAGGATAGTATCTTACAGTCCTATCATCAACCGATTTACCTGTGAGGGAAACTAAATATCAGGGAAAATAGCACGTCGGTAAAGCCATAAGTCAGCTAATTACCAAGCTGCGACTGAATGGGGAGATGAAAAGTTAGGTATGAGGATAAAGCCCATACTGGTTGAACGATAGTCCAAACGGTCAATGTCGGGACTATGGCGTAAGGTAATTATTATTCGCCATATCTCAGCACTTATGTTCCGCTGTTCAGGAGCGTAAGCAAAGATAGGCTGAGACGTATATGCAATAAGCATAAAAGGATGGAAGTCGTATCCGACAACCTAACAAGCCAAATCGTTAGTATGATGCTAAACGGGGATTACCTAAGTCGAAACGCTTAAAAATAAGCTATTAAGTGTAGGCTTATGAATATTCGATATGGTAACGGAGCCTTCATAGTAGTCCGAGAGTGTTAATGGCACTTACATGGCGAAGGAAGGCAGTTTATAACATTAACAATATAGAAAGGATAATGTGTGATACATTATGAGAAATCCTGAAAATGTGTTAATCAGCTTAACGAAGCACAGTAACCAAAAAGATTACAAGTACGAGCGTTTATACCGTTTGCTCTACAATGAGGAACTGTACTTAACCGCTTATCAAAACATTTATTCCAATGACGGAAGTATGACAAAAGGTACTGACAAGCAAACGGTTGACGGTATGAGTATCGAAAGAATACGGAAAATCATAGTTTCGCTCAAAGATGAAAGCTATCAGCCAAAACCTGCAAGAAGAACCTATATTCCAAAGAAGAACGGAAAAATGCGTCCACTCGGAATACCGTCCTTTGAGGATAAATTGCTTCAAGAGGTTATCAGAATGATTTTAGAAGCTATCTATGAGGGGCATTTTGAAAATACTTCTCATGGGTTCAGACCTAATAGAAGCTGTCATACGGCACTCAATGAAATTCAAAAAACTTTCACGGGTGTGAAATGGTTTATCGAAGGAGACATTAAAGGTTTTTTTGATAACATCAACCATGCTACGTTGATTGGAATTTTACGAGAACGTATCAATGACGAGAGATTTCTTCGACTGGTAAGAAAATTTCTGAATGCAGGCTATATTGAGAATTGGACTTTTCATAACACCTATTCGGGAACACCGCAGGGTGGCATTATCAGTCCTATTCTTGCAAACATTTATTTGGATAAATTTGATAAGTATGTAAATGAGTATGTCCGAAAATTTAAAAAAGGTAAAAAGCGTATGCGTACA
>OHGG01001066.1_pt1 | contig 11894 bp, 9 predicted proteins | sample 1567641 | NCBI WGS metagenome assembly OHGG01 (sample SAMEA3879561, study PRJEB24766) | human gut metagenome | biome: human-associated habitat; feature: feces | place: USA | collected 1985/1987
ACGGCTGCACCATCACCGTCGCCCCCAAGGGCTTCGGCAGCGAGAACATGAGCCGTATTGCAATGCTCAAGCCCTCCGACGGCATTGAAGGCGTGAAGAATTTCATCCTTAAAACGGCGGAAGAGGCGGGCCCCAATCCGTGTCCTCCGATCGTTATCGGCGTCGGTATCGGCGGAACGTTCGACAAAGCAGCATTGCTTGCAAAAAAAGCACTGATGCGCAGCACCGACGAGCGCAATGCGGATGAGTTTTATGCGGAGCTGGAAAATGAAATGCTCCGAAAGGTCAATGCTCTCGGCATCGGGCCGCAGGGCTTCGGCGGAAAAACCACTGCGCTTGCGGTCAATATCGAGGCTATGCCCACGCATATTGCGGGCTTGCCCGTTGCGGTGAACATCAATTGCCATGTTACAAGGCATAAGAGTGCGATAATCTGAGTTCGGGAGGAACAAACGAATGGAAAGACATATCACCCTGCCGTTAACGCGTGAGGAAGCGCGTACCATTAAAAGCGGCGAACAGCTCCTGCTGTCCGGCGTTATATACACTGCGAGGGATGCGGCGCATAAACGGCTTTGCGAACTTGTTGAAAAGGGCGAGCCGCTGCCCTTTGATGTTAAAAACGCAACGATTTATTACGTCGGCCCCACTCCCGCAAAGCCCGGACAGGTCATAGGTTCGGCAGGCCCGACAACAAGCTACCGCATGGATGCGTATTCGCCGACGCTTATCCGCGAGGGCGAAACGGGCATGATCGGCAAAGGCAAGCGCAATGCGGAGGTCATCGATGCAATGAAAAAATACGGTGCGGTCTATTTTGCCGCAATCGGAGGCGCAGGTGCGCTGCTTTCAAGCTGCATCAAAAAGGCGGAGATAATTGCATACGAGGATCTCGGCGCGGAGGCTCTCCGAAGGCTTGAGGTTGAAAACTTCCCCGTGGTTGCGGTTATAGACAGCGAGGGAAACAACCTTTACGAAAAAGGCCGCAGAGAGTATCTTGAGACCGTTGACGCAAACGGAAATGCATAATTCGTTATGCTGTGCCGTATCGGCACAAGAACGATAAAAAACTTTTTAAAACAGCCGGAACATCATCCGTCCCGAAATTGCAGGGCAGCGGGTGGTGTTCCGTTTTTTCCGCGCAGTGTCATTCGCGCGGACGATCGTCGTTTTGTTCAATCCCCATTCGTCGCTTTGCTGCGACAAGGTCATCGATAATAACACGGATATGTGACAATTCCTCCGTGCTCAGCCCGTCAACGATTATGGATGTTCGATTGTCCAGCCCGAGCAGAAAATCCGTTGATACGGAGAAGAAATCCGCAATTTTCATAAGCATTTCGATCGAGGGCTGAATATTTCCGTTTTCCCAGTTTGAAATGCTCTGTTTGGATACATTAAGTTTTTCTCCGAGTTCAACCTGGCTGATGCCGCGAACGCTGCGCAGCAGCCTTATGTTATCGCCCAACATGGCATGCAGTCTCCCTTCTTTGCTTTTTTTGTTGTGCAATTGTATTTTTATACGGATTCATGCGCCGTATACGGCAGGGCTGCACACCGACTTCGGATTTTACCGTAAGAAGGTTCGCTGTCTCCTGAATACAACCGCAGCTGTCGGTACAATTTTAAGGTCAATCTTCCCAATGAATAAATACCGCAGTATCGCAATGATGGACAAGGGACAACTTCGCTCAAAGTGATGAAAAAAAGGGACAGATAAAGGCATTGTTTGCATAATTTCGCCGAACGGAGAACATTTTGCTCCGGCGGCGTTTCGTTGTCAAATTTGCTTTCAAAAACGAATAGATTTTATATTGAACCGCGTTTGCTGCATTTGGGTTCACGCAGCCCCAAAATTATGTTATAATATGCGGAATTGCTGCGGTTTTTAAAATACATATGCGCACCGCTTTGCAGCGGGAATGCACTGCATGCCGCCCGAAAGGAAATGAAACAATGAGCAATATGACAAAAGTTATCATCGGCATCGTTCTGCCGTTTATCGGAACAGCGCTCGGTTCCGCAACAGTCTTCTTTCTGAAGAAAGAAATGAATTCAAAGCTTCAAAACCTTCTGCGCGGTTTTGCGGCGGGCGTTATGATCGCCGCTTCGGTATGGTCGCTGCTGATTCCGTCAATTGACATGGCGGAGGCTGCGGGCAAAACTGCGGCATGGCTGCCCGCCGTTGTCGGTTTTCTTATCGGCATCGGATTCATGCTGCTGTTGGACAGCCTGATTCCGCATCTGCATACGAATTCCGCCCGCCCGGAAGGCCGCCCCTCCGCAATGGGAAAAAACCTTATGCTGATGCTTGCCGTAACGCTGCATAATATCCCCGAAGGAATGGCCGTCGGCATCGTCCTTGCGGGTATGCTTAACGGAAACAATGCAATAAGTGCCTCCGGCGCAATAGCTCTCGCTGTCGGTATTGCAATTCAAAATTTCCCGGAAGGCGCAATAATTTCAGCCCCCCTCGCCGCAAGCGGAACCTCGAAAGGCAAAGCCTTTGCCTGCGGAACCCTCTCCGGTGTTGCCGAGCCTGTCGGCGCAATACTGACCATCCTCGTAACCTCTCTCGTAACACCCGTGCTGCCCTATATCCTCGCTTTCGCCGCCGGTGCAATGATCTATGTTGTCATCGAAGAACTTATCCCCGAGTCCCGGTCCGATGAGCACAGCAATGTCGGCACCGTCGGTGCCGCCCTCGGGTTCGCACTGATGATGCTGCTCGATGTCGCCTTGGGGTGAGGGGAGAAGCTGTTTTGATGCAAAACATATTGAGTAATGCTGCCTTGCGAAAACAAAGACGGAATTCGCATTGAACCCTCCGCAGTCTGTCAATCGACGGGCTGCGGACTTTGATTTAGAAATATATTTTTAACAACATTTGAATTTTCACATTTTTTTGCTATAATACAACTGTATTTAAACAGTGCGTGCGCACTTTGTCAATAGTTTGATAATCCACGAATAATTTCTTACGGCATAAACGAAAGGAGATCCCGATATGAAATGCATATATTGCGGTTCGGAAGATGTCATTTATCGAAAATTTCATCACATATGGGAATGTCAGGATTGCGGCGAATCATTTGATCCCGACGAACGTGAAAGGATGACGGAGGAAATTAATGTTTTCTTCAGCTATGCGCATGACGATGAGGATTTCGAAAACGGTGCAGTCGTTGTTGACAGGCTGAAACAGCTCATTGAGGAAAAATCAGGCGGAAAAATCAAAATCTGGCTGGATACCTATTCCATTCCGAGGAATAAGGATTGGCGCGAGCTCATAACAGGCGGCATTGTCGAAAGCGATCGTTTTGTGGGTTTCATGTCCCGAAAGGCGTTGCGCGACCCCGGTGTTTGCAGAGATGAACTCGGAATCGCCGTCGGCAGCCGCTACGGGATCATAAGCTGCGTTTTGCTTGAAGGCGAACGCACACTGAACCCTCCCGCAGAGTTTACCGAGCGGCAGTGGATCGACCTTTCGGATTGGAAAAAGAAGCGGGATGAAGGCGAAGCGGAATTCGAACGCTTTCTGAACGATGCTGCGGACGAATTGATTGGCATTTTGAGAGATCCGGAAACGCTGCGCTTCAATCACGAAGTGAAAAAACTGAAGGAATCCCTCGGAATTTCCGCCGTTGACGAAATGACCCGCATTGACGAACTGCTGAAGTTCAAAATGACGGGGCGCGGCTGGCTTGAGAACATAATCAACACTTGGCTGAACGACAAAAACGGTTCGCGCGTTATGACCCTTTATGCCGACCCGGGCGCGGGCAAATCACTTTTTTCGGCACATTTCCAATTTGCAAACCCGAACGTCATCGCTGCACTTGCCTGCGACAGCCGAAGCGAGGAATACAGCCAAACGGACAAAATCACCGATCGCCTTGCCTACCTTATCGCCCTGAGACTGCCGGACTATCGTCGGCAGCTGATGCATATTTTAACGGATAAAAACACATTGGCAAAAACGGGACACGACAGGTTCAACACCCTTATCGCAACCCCGCTCAGCAGGGTTATAGACGGTGAACGCTCTGCAAAGCTCATCATCATTGACGGATTGGACGAAGCGAAGAGCGGTGCGCTCGCCGGGTTTATCCGCAGCTATCATGACAAGTTGAAACCTTATATCCGCATACTTATCACCGCAAGACCCGAACGCATGCTCAGGCGGCAGCTTGCACCTTCCGCCGAATTCAGCTGCACGGAGCTGAATCTTGATGAATACGCCGAAACGAACGATGCCGATATCCGTCAATACTATGAAGAAAACCTCGAAGACCTGCTGAAGGACCGTCCCGGCTGCGACATTTTTATGAACCGCCTTGTTAAGGCAAGCAGCGGAATCTTCTACTATGCTTTCACGATCCTGCCGCAGCTGCGCGAGTCGCTCGAAAAAGGGGGAGCCGCTCGAGAGCATGACCTTCCCGAAGGGGCTCAATGCCTTGCTGCTCGAAACCTTCCTGCGAAAATTCGGGGAACCGGACGCTTCCGGCAGTGTTGAAAAATACAATGCGTTCGTGCGCGAACCGCTTTCAATGGTTGCCGCATCCCCCTATGCTCTTCCGCTCAAAACGCTGCAAAAGATGCAGGGCTGGACGAACGCCCGGCTGGAGGATTTTCTGCGCCCGCTGGAAACGATGCTCGACCTCAGCGGCGGCTTCATCCGCCTTTTTCACAAGTCCTTCACCGATTGGCTGAACGACAGCAAGGCTTCCGCTGCGTTCTATGCGCCGCAGGCGGACGGCATACGGAGCCTTGCCGCTGCCTGCTTCAAAGCCTTTGAACAGGGTGCTGATGAAATGGATACATATGAGCTTGCAAATGCTTCACGCCTGCTGCGCAGTGCGGGAATGAAGAAGGAATACGAACAGCTCACCGATTCTTCGGAATACACATCCGCACTCGAAAACCTTGCAAAAGCCTATGCGGATGACCGGCAGCATGAAAGAGCGGCGGAGCTCTATCTTGAATATGCACGGATATTTAAGGAGAAATGCGAAAACGGCGGTGATCCGGATCAGGCGAATGAAGCCGTTTGGGGCAATATTTATGCCTGTGATGCGCTGGTAGATATGCTCGATTATACCGCGGCGGAAGTCGCTGCAAATGCGGCGCTGAGAATTGCAGAAAAGTTTGCGGAAAAGTTCCCGGAAGACCCGCAAATGCAGCGCGACCTTAGCGTTTCATATGAAAGACTCGGCGATATTGCGAAAGCACGGAACGATTATAGCGCGGCGGAGGGGTATTATGCAAAGGCTCTTGAAATCGACGAAAGGCTTGCGGAAAAGTACCCGGATGACCCGCAAATACAGCGCGACCTTTGCGTTCCGTATATCAAACTCGGCGTTGTTGCGGAAGCACGGAACGATTATAAAGCGGCGGAAAGATACTATGCAAAGGCTCTTGAAATCAGCGAAAGGCTTGCGGAAAAGTATCCGGATGACCCGAACTTGCAGCGCGGCCTTAGCACTTCGTATGAAAGACTCGGCGATATTGCAAAAGCACGGAACGATTATAAAGCTGCGGAAGGGTATTATGCAAAGGCTCTTAAAATCCGCGAAAAGCTTGTGAAAAAGTATCCGGATGATCCGAATTTGCAGCGCTACCTGAGCGCTTCGTATGAAAGACTCGGTGATATTGCAAAAGCACGGAATGATTATAACGCTGCGGAAGTTTATTATTCAAAGGCTCTTGCAATCAGCGAAAAGCTTGCGGAAAAGTACCCGGATGACCCGCAACTGCAGCGCGACCTGAGCAGTTTGTATAATAGACTCGGCGATATTGCGAAAGCACGGAACGATTATAAAGCTACGGAGGGATATTATGCAAAGACTCTTGAAATCAGCGAAAGGCTTGCGGAAAAGTACCCGGATGACCCGAATTTGCAGCGCGGCCTAAGCATTTCGTATAATAAACTCGGCGGTATTGCGAAAGCACGGAATGATTATAACGCTGCGGAAGGGGACTATGCAAAGGCTCTTGCAATCAGGGAAAGACTCGCGGAAAAGTACCCGGAAGACCCGGAATTGCAGCGCGGTCGGAGCATTTCGTATATTAACCTCGGCGATATTGCGAAAGCCCTGAACGATTATACAGCAGCGGAAGGGTATTATGCAAAGGCTCTTGAAATCAGCAAAAGGCTTGCGGAAAAGTACCCGGAAGACCCGAACTTGCAGCGCGACCTTAGCGTTTCGTATAATAACCTCGGTGATATTGCGGCGGCACAAAAGAATCATAACGCAGCAGAAGGGTATTACACAAAGGTTCTTGAAATCTGTGAAAAACTTGCGGAAAAGTACCCGGATGACCCGAATTTGCAGCGTGACCTCGGCGTTTCGCATAATAACCTCGGCGATATTGCGAAAGCACGGAACGATTATAAAGCTGCGGAAGGGTATTATGCAAAGGCTCTTGAAATCAGCAAAAGACTTGCGAAAATGTTTCCGGGAGTTCCGATGCTGAAGGACGATCTCGCCGTTTCTCTTTTCAGGTGCGGGATATTCAGTGCGGACGGAAAGTTTTCGCCCGAACAAAAAGCGATGCTGCGTGACGCTGCCGCGATTTGGGAGGAGCTTTACAAACAAACGGGATATGAATTGTATGCGGAGAGAAGAAAGCTTGCTCAAAAATTGCTGAACCGATGCAGTGAATAAGGAGGAAAGAATACGGAACAGAAGAAACCCGGATTTTTTGCGCAGCTGCGCGAAAAAATAAGAGCGTATCGCGAGATGAGAAAGTTGGTAAGAATGCTTAAAATCATGGAAAAAACCGATCGAAAGCTGACCAAAGCCATCGAAGAAGCGGATGAGCTGATCCAAAGCGGCGAAACGGACGACGAAGAATAAGCCGAATTTGACCCGCAGGGAACAGAGCGACCTGAGCGTTTCATATGAAAGACTCGGCAGTATTGCGGTTTACAGAGAGGCCATTAACAGACTGTTCGTGAGTTCGTCAGAAGGGTTTTCGGCTGTTGGTGCGGCAGCAAAGGTGAATAGAAAGATTGATGGTTCAACATATTCTTATTCATGGGATGCTGAAATACGCACAATAACTATAAAGTTTAAGTTCAAAAACAGGTGACTTTTGAAGGGTTGAAAGGAGACTAAGTCATGAAAAGATTAGTTTTGATTGCAATTATCGTTGTTCTGCTTGCGCTTTGCGCCTGTTCTCCCGCAAAAAGAATTGTGGGGGAGTGGAAAACGCAAAGCACAGTGCTTGGAGTAGTTGTGGAAACAACGTATGTCTTTGATGAAAACGGAACAGGCAAGAAATGCGGAGCCGCCGAAATTCCGTTTACATACGAGGTTCAAGACAATAAACTGTTGATAACAACAAACATCATAGGCGTTGATGTTTCAAAAAAAGAGTATTCCATTGATTTTAAAGGGAATACGATTATACTTACAGACGAAAATGAAGTCATTGAACTTATAAAGGAAAAGTGATAAAATCAGCATTGACGATTCAAACGCATAAAAGGAGGAGTAATGGAAGAACTTGAGTACAGTCCTCTTCTGAGAAGACTTATTGAGAAAGCAACAGAACTTGACGGCGGACCGAATCATAAGTTAACAGCAGAAGGCTTTATTGCGGCGGTCGTTTGCTATGTCAGAGATGTAAGCGATCCGGACAGCCAAAGACTGAAGAACATGCTGAAGCTGAAACTTCCGACAGCGATAAGCGATCCGAACAATATTGCAACAGACTTCATTTTGCATGCTACCAGTAAAGCCACACCCGAGTCAAGGCGCATTGACGAAAGCTATATTATAGGGTGTCTTAAAAAGGCGCGCTGCATTGCGGCGAGCGAGGGTTCGGGAGAGGTGCATGCGTACCAGCTGCTGAAATGTATCCTTGACGAGCCGAACGACTTTATACGTAACTATATAGTTTTCGATGATCTCTTCGAGACGGAGCAGACAGTGCCCGGCACACAAGCGCTCGAGGATGCTTACACACGAATACTCGGCAACGACACTGCTGAAGCACAAAAATCATCCCACAGCGGAGAATGCAAGAAGGAGACTCGAAAAGAGGCACAAAAAAGTATTGCGGATATAATCAAAAGAACGAAGCAGATTCAGGAGTATCTGAGCGAGAGAGTCTTTGGTCAGGATAATGCGGTAAGTGTATTCGTTGAGGGATATTTTCGCGCGGAGCTTTCGTCACTGACGGACAAAAGCAGCAACCGACCGCGAGCAACCTTTTTGTTTGCCGGCCCTCCGGGAGTTGGCAAAACCTTCCTTGCAGAAAAGGCTGCTGAAGCTATCAGCTATGCGGAAGGAAAAGAAATTCCGTTTGTTCGATTCGATATGAGCGAATACTGCGACAAAGAGTCCTCTCTTGAATTCATTGGCAGTGACGGTGTTTACAAGGGCTCAAAATCAGGCAATTTCACAAGCTTTGTGAAGAAAAATCCGCGCTGCTTAATTCTTTTGGACGAGGTTGAAAAGGCGCACATTTCAATTATCCATTTATTCCTTCAAATTTTAGATGCAGGAAGGATACGAGACAGCAAAACGGACGAAGAAGTATCCCTTGCGAGCGCAATAATGGTTTTTACGACCAATGCGGGCAAACAGCTTTACGAAAACTCCGAGTCGATTGATTTTTCGGTTTTACCGCGCAAAGTAATTTTAAAGGCATTGCAAAAGGACGTTGAACCAAACACGAAAACGCCGTATTTCCCTGCCGCGATATGCTCAAGATTTGCGTCGGGAAATGTTGTTATGTTCAACCATATTCGAGCGCACGAACTTTGGAAAATAGCGAATCGTGAAGTACTGAGAAGTGCCGAATCCTTTACAAACGAAACCGGAATCGGGATTTCCGTAGACGAAAAGGCATACACGGCACTGCTTCTGGCAGAGGGAGGAGCGGCAGACGCACGTGCAGTAACATCACAGGCAAGGACGTTTTTGAACAACGAGATATATGAGATGCTTAGATTGCTGAGCTCTGACCGGAGCAAAACAGATATTGGAAAGCTCGAGGATATTTCGATTGAAGTTAATTTGCCCGCTGACAACGATGATGTTAACTGTTTGTTCAACAATACAGAAACGCAGAACGTTCTGATAGTATCAACATTGGATATTATTGCAAATTGCAGGGAACAATCTTCGAGTGTTTATTTCTTGGGCGCTGATGATACAGAAAGCGCAAAAAGCATCGTGCACAATAACGAGCTGAGTTTTGCCATTGTGGATTTATCGTTGGGAGAACGCGGTGATTCTGAATTATTGAATCAGGAGGATATTGAATCAACGGGCAGGGATATTCTTTGGTATCTCCGCGAGAACCTGCCGAACCTGCCGATATATGTCCTTGAAAAGAACTCCCAAACACTGAGTAAAGAAGAAAAGCGTTCTTTGCTTAAACAGGGAATAAGAGGAATCTTGCAGATTGGTGATAATGCAGCAGCCTTTGACAGAAGCATTGAAGATATATGCGTTCGGGTGCATCAGCAGAAAAGTATGAATATGCTGGCAAGAGCGAACAAACTTATCTCGTTTGAAACATCACAGAAGGTGAGTGAGGACGGAAAACATGCGGTAATAACCTTGTTCGATTTTGAAACGGAGACCGCAATAGAAGCTGAGGATTCAAGCAATATAATGAGTACTGTTTCAAGGCCGAACATACGCTTTGAACACGTAATCGGAGCGGAAGATGCAAAGAAAGAACTGAAGTACTTTGTTGAATACCTGAAAAATCCCGGAAAATTTATCGGTACAGGAGTAAGTGCACCAAAAGGCGTAATTCTTTACGGCCCTCCGGGCACGGGCAAAACAATGCTTGCAAAGGCAATGGCAAGTGAGTCGAATGCAACATTCCTTTTTGCGGAGGGAAATCAGTTTTTAAGCAGATATGCGGATGGCGGTTCTGAAAAGGTTCACGAGTTTTTTCGGACAGCACGTAAATACGCACCGTCCATTCTGTTCATCGACGAAATCGATGCTATTGCAAAAGAACGCCGAGGAGAAGATCAAACAGGAGCAGAGGCAACGTTGACGGCGTTCCTTACGGAGATGGATGGGTTCAATAAGGATCTTTCAAAACCTGTATTTGTTCTTGCGGCAACTAATTTTGATGTTGAGTCCGGCGGAAGCAAAAGTCTTGATCCTGCGCTCATGCGCAGATTTGACAGAAGAGTTTTAATTGATCTTCCCAACAAAGCAGAGCGACGCACGTATCTCGAAATGAAGATAAACAAAAACAATGTTTTTAACGTGTCCGACAGTAAACTTGAAAACATTGTTGTGCGCTCAACCGGCATGAGTCTTGCTGCACTGGAATCAGTTGCGGAACTCGCTTTGAGAATGGCAATTCGTGACGGAGAAATGAAAGTCGCGGATGAAATTTTTGAAAAGGCGTTTGAAACATTTAATAGCGGGGAATCCCAAAAATGGGATAGTGCAACAATTGAACGCGTAGCTCGACATGAAGCCGGTCATGCGTTTCTTTGCTGGCACGGCGGTGAAACCCCGTCATATGTTACAGTGGTTGCAAGAGCGAATCATGGCGGTTATATGCAGCACGGAGACAACGAGGAAAAAACAATCTACACAAAGCGTGAATTGATTGGAAGGATCCGAACATCTCTGGGCGGGCGTGCGGCTGAGATGGTTTATTACGGCAGCGAAGACGGAATTTCAACCGGTGCAGCGGGAGACTTGGAAACTGCAACATCCTTGGCAAAACGCTTGATATGCAGTTACGGCATGGTTGAAGAGTTCGGCCTTGCAGCAGTAGATCCGAATTCAGTGAGCGGAGAGCTTTCGAACGAGATAAGAAAGAGTATTAACAACATACTGGACATTGAGCTGAAGAAGGCAATACGAATTATCAGTGAGAATCGGGAAGCCGTGGACAAGCTTATTGAAAAATTGCTCAAAGATGATTATGCTGCCGGGGACGAAATAGACGCGATTTTCGCATCATGCATTAAGGGTTAATATAATAAACATTGCGAGACAGCCTTGATGAATGCCCAGAGGGGACGGACTGCCTCGCAATTACGGAGAAAATGCCACGCCATGGCAGCAAGGCAATGCTGACATCAATGAAATGATATTAAACGATGCCGTTTGCTAAATGAACGACAACTGAATGCGGATAATAAACGAAACAGCCGTCGCATGACGGCTGTTTTGGCATCCCCGGCGCGATTCGAACGCGCGACCTTCCGCTTAGGAGGCGGACGCTCTATCCTGCTGAGCTACGGAGACATTTACCAACAATTATTCTATCTTATTTTTGAAAAAGAGTCAATCACTTTATGCGGGCGGGGTGAAATATATCTTGGAGACGGCGCCGGGTACTGATGTTTTTCGGACGGCAGCCGAAAAAGACGGCAGCCCGGGGTGCAATTTTCTGCTTTTGAGGAGAAAAATCGGGTTCCTCTTGAAAATAGAAAAAGAAATGGTAGAATATTGGACAAAGGACACAAACGTGTTTAAGGAGGTGCAAAACATGCCGGCGAGGACAAAAATCATTGCGGCGTACCCATCGCTTTCACCTGCGGAGCGGCAGGCGGCGGACTTTATCCTTTCCGATCCGGATGCGGTTCCGCATCTTTCGATAAAGCAGATTGCGGCGCGGGCGGGGGTCAGTATGCCGACCGTGACGCGGCTTGTACGGCGGGCGGGCTACAGCGGTTTTACGGAGCTGCGAATTGCGCTTGCCGGAAGTTTTACCAAAAACAAACCGGTTGCATCGGGCGATGATGACGGCGAGTTTTTCAGCAAATTGATGCTCGGCCAGATGCGTTCGGTCGAGGCAGCACTTAAGGCTGCGGATGAGGAAAGAATTTGCGCACTTGCCAAACGGCTTGTGACGAGCACGGGGTGTGTGCTGCTGTGCGGTGCGGGAGCTGC
>OHGG01001070.1_pt1 | contig 11856 bp, 10 predicted proteins | sample 1567641 | NCBI WGS metagenome assembly OHGG01 (sample SAMEA3879561, study PRJEB24766) | human gut metagenome | biome: human-associated habitat; feature: feces | place: USA | collected 1985/1987
GTTGCCGGAATCGGCGTTCCCCAGATTACCGCAATTTATGACTGCGCGAGAGCGGCGGCCGAGACGGATGTGCCGGTTATTGCCGACGGCGGTATTCAGTACTCCGGCGATATAGCCAAAGCCATTGGTGCAGGAGCGTCAGTGGTCATGCTTGGGAATCTTCTTGCGGGAACCGATGAAAGCCCGGGCGAAATAATTATTTATCAGGGGAAAAATTATAAGTTATACCGTGGCATGGGATCACTGGGGGCTATGCAGCAGGGGAGCAAGGACAGATATTTCCAGCAGGACGCAAAGAAGCTTGTCCCGGAAGGCATTGAAGGACGGATTCCTTACAAAGGACATGTATCTGACGTACTGTTCCAGTTAATTGGCGGTCTGCGGGCGGCAATGGGATACTGCGGCACACCTGATATCCCGGCTATGAATGAGAATACCCAGTTTATTGAAATTACAGGTGCAGGTCTTCGTGAAAGCCACCCCCATGATGTAAGCATCACGAAAGAGTCGCCGAATTACAGTGCGAAGTGATGGTGGAAAACAAATATCCCTTCCATGCGGTCATGGATGTGCGTATACATGCTGTAACTATGGAAGAGGCGCTGCGATGTGCCCGTGAAATGGCGGCGTCAGGAGAAGAACATATAATTGCTACCGCTAACGCCGAAATGGTTATGATCGCGCAGGAAGATAAGGAATTGGCCTATGTGCTGAACCATTGCAGCCTGGTCGTACCGGACGGGGCAGGAATCCTTTGGGCAGGTGAACAGTTGGGAACATATTTTCCTGCGCGGGTGGCAGGCGCCGATTACGCGGAAGAAATCCTTAAAATCGCGGTGAAAGAAAAATGGCCGGTATATTTTCTCGGCGGTGCGCCGGGTGTGGCAGAAACGGCGATCCGCAGGTTTACGGAACGATACGGTTCCTTTGAAAAAGCGGGATTTCATGATGGCTATTTCGATGAAATTGAAGAACAGAAAATCGTGGAAGAAATTAAATCCGGCGGTACCAAAGTCCTTCTATGTGGAATGGGAGTGCCTAAACAGGAAAAATGGCTGTGGAACCATAGGAAGGAATTAGGACCCGTGCTGGCGATGGGGGTCGGCGGCGTGTTTGACGTCATGGCAGGGAATTTACGGCGGGCACCGCTGTGGATGAGAAATCACCGATTGGAATGGGCGTACCGCTTGTATTTACAGCCGAGCCGTATCGGACGTATGGCGGCGATTCCAAAGTTTATGCTGGCGATAAAAAAATGGAAAAGGAAAAACAGAAATAAAATATGCTGAAAAAACCAATTATATTACCGGAAGGATATCCGTTCATCATCATATCTTTAATAGTCGCGGCGTTGCTGTGGTATTTTGGCATGCTTTATACGGCGGTTATTCCTTTTGTTTTTTCCTGTTACTTTTGTTATTTCTTCCGTTGCCCCAGAAGAAATGCGATCATCCCGCCGGGGGAAGATACGATCGTTTCCCCGGCTGACGGTACCGTAGTGGATGTTTCTCATGGCGTGGAAGAAGAAATGTATCTTGGAGAAAAATGCCATAAGATCACGATCTTCCTTTCTGTTTTTGATGTGCACTGTAATCGTTCTCCCATGGAAGGAACCATTAAATACCAATCCTATACACAAGGACGGTTTCTTCCTGCTTATGAAAAAGAAGTGGGGTTTGAAAATGAACGCGGTGCGATTGGTATCGAGGGAAAGCATAGGAATATCCTCGTTATATTAATTGCCGGCATTTTGGCACGACGTGTAGTTTCATGGAAACAGTTGGGAGATCCGCTGCAAAAGGGGGAACTGTACGGAATGATTAAGTTCGGATCCTGTACAGAACTTTATATACCGGGAGAAGCGGAAATTTGTGTAAAGAAAGGTGATACAGTCCGCGGTGGGCTGACGATAGTGGGGAGGCTTAAATTAGAATGAATAAATCATGGATTGCGAACGGATTTACCGCAGCCAATGCATTATTTGGCGGTCTTTCCATTATGATGTCGATTTCAGGAGAATACCATGTGGCGGCGATATGCATATTGATTGCTATGGCGGCCGATGCTTTTGACGGCAGGGTGGCTCGTGCTCTTGGGACTGCAGGTCCGATGGGGGTGGAGCTGGATTCTTTATCTGATGATATTTCTTTCGGTGTCGCTGCCGGGGCATTGATGTATTCTTATCAGCTGCGGGAACTGGGGGCGTTCGGGTTTATTCCCTGCGCACTCCTCGGTGCGTTCTGCGCGTTCCGTTTGGCGCGTTTCAATGTGAAAGTGACTTCTGTCCATGGATATTTTGAAGGACTGCCTTGCCCGACGGTCGGTGTAATTATTGCCTGCTATGTCCTTTCCGGTGTAAAGATCTGGAACTGGCTTGCCATGGTTTGCGTGCTTGCTCTTGCGGTGCTGATGGTGAGTGAAGTACATTATCCGGATAATAAAGGCGCCAGCGCCGATCAGCTTCACTTGCCGGCATTCCTGTTCTGCCTTGGCTTTTTCATACTTTGCACCATGATTTACTGGCCGTCATGGGCAGCTGCTTTATGTGCGGCGTATATTATGTTCGGCATAGTAAATACATACCTGAACCGCCGGAAGAAACTCCATAGAAAACTTAAAAGAAGAGTAAAGGAAGAATTTTGACATGAATTATCCTTTGGATATCCTGATGCTGCCCATCCAACTGATTGTGGCGTGGTTTACCGTTTATTATACGGTAATTGCCGTTTTTGGAATATGGCATAGGAAAGATAGGGATTTGTCTGCGCCGAAAAACAAATTCGCGCTTATGATTCCGGCGCACAATGAAGAAATGGTTCTCGGAGATCTTCTTGAAAACCTAAAAATTTTAAAATATCCGAAAGAACTTTATGATATTTACGTTATTGCCGATAACTGTACCGACAGTACAGCAGAAGTGGCCCATCGGCACGGCGCTTATGTCCTTGAACGATGTAATAAAGAACTTGGCGGGAAAGGATATGCCATGGATTGGGCTTTTCCGAAAATATTTGAGACAGGCCGCCATTATGATGCGTTTTGTGTGTTTGACGCAGATAATCTTGTCCATCTTGATTTTTTGGCGGTCATGAATACTCGTCTGATGAAAGGGCAGAAAGTTCTTCAAGGATACTTATCCGCTAAAAATCCGGTAGATACTTGGGTATCGGGTACTTTTGCGATTGCTTTCTGGACTGTCAATCATTTGTGGCATCTTGGAAAGTATAATTTAGGATTATCCTCCTGTCTTGGGGGAACAGGGATGTGTATTTCGGCGGATATTGTGCGGGAATTCGGGTGGGGGTGCGACTGTCTCACGGAAGACATGGAATTTTCCATGAAATGCCTTTCTCATGGGATCCGCACCTGCTGGGTTCATGATGCGATTATTTACGATGAAAAACCGTTGACTTTTATGGCGTCCTGGAGACAAAGAAAGCGCTGGGCCCAAGGTCAGTTTGACTGTTCCGAAAGATATATCCCCATTTTGATGAAAGAAGGTTTTAAGCGACACAGTATTGTCGTGCTTGATGGGATTATGCAGCTGCTGCAGAATTATTTTCTGCTTATTTCCGCTTTTTATTTAGTGATGACATATATTAATATGTTCTATCCTTGTTTTACGGTGGTTCTATATAATGATGCTTTGGTTCCGCGGCAATTCTGGAGTGTATTGGGGACAATCCAGTATGTTCTGCCGCTTATCGTCCTTTTGCAAATTGAAGTGCCTGCTAAAATTTACCTGTATTGGCTGATTTATCCTGTGTTCATGTATTCCTGGGTTCCTGTGACTTTCCTCGGATGGATTCATCGCCATGAGAAACAATGGGTTCATACTATTCATACGAGAAGCATGCAGTTTCAGGCTGCTTCTCTTACACGTAAAAAGGAAATAGACAGTTAGTATGCATATATTTGTGACAAACGATGATGGTGTCGCTGCGCCGGGTATTCGAGCCCTGGCAAGAGCACTCTCCGCGCTTGCAAAAATTACCGTTATCGCACCGGCGGAAGGAGTGAGTTCCTGTTCAAGCGCATTGTCTTTAAGAAAGCCGATGAAATTGAAAAAGCAGCAAAGTTATGGAGAAAACATCGAAGTATATTCTTTGACGGGGACTACCGGCGACTGTTGTAAATTGGCTTTGGAATACTGGCTTAAGGATGACTTGCCGGATCTGATTGTATCAGGGATTAATGATGGCTTTAATACAGGAAGCGACTGTCTTTACAGCGGGACAGTGGCAGGCGCACTGGAAGGTATATTTGCGGGAATTCCTTCTATGGCAGTTTCTATGGAAAGCATGGCGGATGGAACTCTTTTAAGGGAAACTGCTGCTTTTGCTGCGGATCTGGTATCCGGATATTTTATGAAAAAGAGGTATATCGGTATACTGAATGTAAATATCCCGAAGATAAAGCCGGAAAAAGTTTCTTGGGAAAATACGAAAGTGGCCCGGCTCGGCTTGCTGCGCTATTCTAATGTGATTGCGGGAAAGCAGATAAAAGCGGATGAAATGGAATTTATCATGAGAGGGAGACCGCTGGAAAGATATGAACCGGAAACAGATGTTTATTGGTCGAGAAAAGGTTATATAACGATTACTCCGCTGCAGTGGAATCAAACCGATTTTGAGAATCTGAGGGAAGTAGGAAAACTTACAGCGGCGTTCATTGACGCATAGCTCTTGTGTATGTTACAATAATTGCCGTTGATATATGCCGGAGTGGCGGAATGGCAGACGCAGCAGACTCAAAATCTGCCGATAGCAATATCGTGTGGGTTCAAGTCCCACCTCCGGCACCATAAGTACCGTAAGGACTATTACGTTCCTGCGGTATTTTATTATACGGAAAGACGATTGACTTAAATATATGGCAGGATTTTTTATGTAGGTATATAAATGAGGCAGGGCAGGAAAGTTTGACATGGGGAATGGCCGTTTCTATAATGGGAGTCATCTGATGCAAATGATGGAGGAGATATTTTGAATATACTTGAACTGGCGAGACATGAAAAAAATCTGGTAGTTGGTCTGCGTCGTTATTTCCATGAAAATCCCGAATTGTCGCAAAAAGAATTTAAGACGATGGATTTTATTGAAAAGAAATTGAATGGGTGGGGGATAGAAACGGTTCGTATTCCCCACGGCGGCATTTTTGGTGTTTTGGACAGCGGTAAACCTGGGTGGACGATGCTCATGCGTGCAGATATCGATGCGCTTCCGATTGATGAGGATTCCTGTAATTTAAAAGGGAAAAAGATATGCGTTTCTAAAAATGCGGGAGTAATGCATGCCTGCGGGCATGACGGGCATATGGCGATGCTTTTGACAGAAGCCAAGATTTTGGCGGAGCATAAAGAAGAATGGGAAGGCAAGATCATTCTGATGTTTGAAGAAGCGGAGGAAATGGGGGAGCGTGGTATCGCGCCCTTGCTCCGTTATCTGCGAGACAACCGGATTCATGTGGATGCCTGTTTCGGTACACATGTGAAATGGGATTTATCTGCGGGGAAAGTGGGAATCCTTTATGGTTCGGTCATGGCAGGCGCGTATTTCTTCCGGGTGAAAATCCATGGAAAGAGCGGCCATGGTTCTCGTCCTGATATGGCTCACAGCCCGATTGAATGTTTTGTTACGATTGCCAATGAACTTCGGGCATATCGTATGCGTGCCGTTGCGCCGGAGGAAAATCTGACCTATTCTTTTGGCTGTGTAGAGGGTGGGCATGAGCCGAATATTATTCCTGAAGAGCTGACATTTGCAGGAACGGCACGGTGTACAAAGAATGAAGACGGCCTGTCATTCCGGACGGTTATGAAGGAAATCATAGAGCATACCTGCCGCATGTATGAATGTACAGCGGAGTTTGTGGAGGATCAATATTTCCCTGTGACGGTGAATACAAGGGAATGTGTGGATCTTGCGCGGAAAGCGGTCAGGGAGAATTGTGGGACGGAAGCGCTTGATCCGAATTGCCCCATGTGGATGGCAACGGAGACATTTTCCATCACGGAATCCATTTATCCGGGGGTATTCTTTTTTACAGGCATTTATGATGAAACGGCAGGAAGTGGCAGCGGACATCATACCCCTGCGTTTGATATCGGTGAAAAAGGATTGGTGACAGGAGTGGCGGCGGCGTTATCATTTGTTCTTGCCGCACTGAAAGAGAAGCCGAAATGTAACAGCTTTCAGCCGGCGGATTTGGAGAGTATGCTGAAACTGATAGAATAGCAGGAGTTTCTCAGCGCTGTATAAGGTCATTACTTATGGTGATGATCTTTTTTTGCATATGAGATTGGCCAATTAGAAAAAAGATCGGTATGGTATAATGAGTGAAATTATTTTAACGAAGGGATTCGGGAGGAACTATGAATGCATTTATTAAGCTTGGCGTGATAGAACCGTTGGCGCAGGCTTTATACCAGCAGGGGATCAGGATTCCCACGGTGATCCAGCAGGCATCTATCCCTGCGATTTTTAAGGGAAAAGACATCATCGGCCGTTCAGAAACGGGAACGGGAAAAACTTTGGCGTACCTGTTGCCGCTGGTACAGCGTGTGGATGTAAAAAAAGGCGGTACGCAGGTTTTGATTATGACACCGACCCGTGAGCTTGCAAAGCAGATTTTTGATGTACTGCGTCCTTTTGCCATCCTTATGGAAGCGGACGTGGCGGATATCATCGGCGGGCGGACGATTGAAAACCAGATTCAGAAACTGAAGAGGGAACCGCATATCATTATTGGAACGCCCGGACGTCTTTTGGATCATATACGCCGCCGCAGTCTGGATTTATCCGGGGTAAAAACGGTTGTTCTTGACGAAGCGGATCAGATGCTTGCAGCAGGCTTCAGAGAAGATATAGATGCCCTTGTGGATGAAACACCAAAGAAACGGCAAGTACTTCTTTTCAGCGCAACCATGCCGCCGGAAGCCAAGAAACTGGCCCATAAGTACATGAAATCAGCGGTGGTGGCGGACGTGGCAGAAAAGGCAGTAGCTTCGACGGTGGAGCAGCGTGTTTATGAAACAGTAAAAACACATAAATTTTCCCTGCTGGTTCGTCATCTGAAAGAAATGAATCCCTATATGGCTGTCGTTTTCTGCAATACTCGTGAAGGTGCCCATGAATTGGCGGGGCGTCTACAGGAGGAAACGGATCTTGTTGTCGATGAAATTCATGGAAATATGAGCCAGGGTCAGCGGAACCAAGTTATTCGTGAGTTTGAAAAGGCAAGGACGCAGGTGCTTGTGGCATCTGATATCGCTGCCCGTGGTCTTGATGTAGAGGGGATTACTCATGTTTTCAATTATGATATTCCCCGCAATCTGGAATACTATATTCATCGAATCGGCCGTACAGGCAGAGCGGGAACACAAGGGGTTTCCATCACTTATGCAACGCCTGAAGATATCCTGCTGCTTCGAAAACTGGAAAAGGCAATCAAGGAAATCATCACGAAGTATGATGAAAAAGGGAATATCCGACGGATCAAAGGCCCGTCCGCGAAGAAAAAGGTTATCCTGCCCGGTATGTACAAACCGACAAAGAAAAAGGAACATAAGGTGCTTGGACATAAAGGGGCTGACATGAGAAAGAAGAAAAAGAAGAGGGAAGCGAAAGGAAGCCGCCGGGGGAAATAGCGTCTGCATGAAAACCGGTTACCATTACAGGTGGCCGGTATTTGCATTTATGGGCGCAGCATGCCGCTGCTTATGGTAAAATGGAAACATTCGAGGTGAGCTTGATGCGATGTATATATAAAGGGAAACAGTTTTCGTGGCTTTTGGCGCTTTCCGTTCCTCCGGGCATTGCGGGATTCATTTTACATACGCCGTATTCCTTTCTTTGGGGGATTATTGGCTTTATACTTTGCGGTTTGATAGGACCTTTTCTATATTATTTTGTGAAGAGAGAAGATTTGGGCGATGCAGAAGGTCCCTATCATAGTGCGGCGCATTTGGCGGCCTGGAGTGCTCTGTCTGTATTCTTTCTTGCGATAGTCTGGTGTTTTCTAGATCTATTTCAGGAAATATGGGAAAGAGAAATGATTTTTGCGGCATTATCGATTCCTGTGATGGCAGCTGCTGTCTTTTTATCCATGCTGTTGGATGATGCACTTGCCCATGTTTATATTTTTTTGCGGAGAAAGAATGAAAATATAGCACATTGGCTTGCATGCTGTTATTTTATCGGTCTGATTCCTGCCTCGATTATCGTATCGGTGCTTTTTATTTACTTTTTTCAAGGGATGCGCCTTGATCCTTATACGGAATTGTTCTTTGTGTCAACGATTTTGGAAAAAACATTTTTCCTGAAAATTTTTCTTGCTATGGCATCTTTTGCAGTTTATCTGTATTTTGCTTTGTCAGGGACAAAAGGAAGACGGGCAACACAAGTCGTTTTTACCGCTTTGTTTTATTTGATGCTGATTTATATTCCGATTATCATATCACTCCGTCTGCCGATGGCAGGGAAATGGCGTGCTTATGCTGATCCTGCTTATATTTCTTTGTTTCCGGTCTTATCGGATTTATGGAGTGTCGGTTTGTCAATAATCATCGGCGGATATGTGGTAAAATGGATTTTTAAATGAATGTCTTCGTAGGTTTGATTTTGCAAATGGAAAGATGACGGCCCGTAAAAAATAGAAGTCGTCATCTTTTATTATGGAAATATGAATTTAAGATTGACATGTGGGGAGATTTGTTTATAATACAGGTATTGGCTGAAGGAATCTGTATTGCCGATATCGTTTGAGTCGGACTTCAGAAAAGCCTGTGCCTGTATTTTTATTCGCCTTGTATCCATATGGAATGAGAACGGAGGTATTTTTCAATGAAAGAAAAAGTAAATCAGATCAAAGGACCGTACACAGAAGCTGCAATGGCCGGCGGTGTTTCACAGAGTTTGGGATCACAGATGAATCCGTTTATGAGCATCCGTGAACTTACTGTTTCCGGTCTGCTTGCGGGAATTACCATTTTCCTCGGACTGACAGGATATGGGTTTATCCCGCTTATTTTTATGAATGCCACAATTTTACATATTCCTACGATTATCGGATCTGTCGTGGCGGGTCCCCGTGTGGGAATTGTCGTCGGATTCCTCTTCGGGGCATTTTCTTTTATCCAGACGCTCCGTGCACCAAGCCTTTTAATGCAGTTTATTCTCCAGTACAGTGTAGTCTATGATGCATTTATATGTATTGTGCCGCGTATCTGTATTGCACTGGTTTCTTATTGGCTGTATAAACATATACCGGTAAGAGATTTTACAAGGACCGCAATAACGATGAATGGTATTCCTGAAGCACTGGTATCCGGCATTATTATTACTCCGATTGTGATGATGCTGAAAAAATCAGGATGGAAAATGAAATAATATAAATCAATAAAACGATATTTAAAAAGCTTTCTCCTTTTGTGAAATATATGTATTGGGAAAGCTTTTTATCCGGAAGAACTTCTCCGGAAAACGAAATAGAGTCAGAGGAAAAGGTTTCTGGAAAAAGAAAAACTCCCGCGAAGGGAGTCATTTATCATAAAAAGAGAAATAGAAAAATATAATGCACTTTATGTTTTATAAATTATTCTCATCACCGCGCAGTCGGGCATCGCATTTTTGAATAAAAGAAGTAAAATCTACATTTGCTTCTTTGCAAAGTTCGCCGATAGGCGTTGCCATTTCGGACGGCATCTGTATTTTCTCATTTTGAAAGAGAGGGAGGAGCTGCGGATAGAGAGTGAGGATTTCTTCCATAGGCGTATTTTCCGTTAAAAGGGGTTTTTGGAATTTATCTGCCAGGTATTCATTGATTTCGCCAATGAGTTCAAAGACGTCCATACCGTGGGTCTGTGCCGCCTGCCACAGGTTTTCATCATAAGAGACGAAGCAGCCTACGCAAGACATGCCGTATTCCATAAGGAACTGTCCCATTTCAGGATATACTTCGATGACCTGCATGATATTGTGTTCCGGTCTCACAAAATCGCCTTCATTTAACGGGGGAACATTCGGCATGCCCCAGGAACTTCCGTAGTAATTTTCATTACCGTTCATATCGGACATGGTGTTTCCAAGGACAGTGTCACGGAATGCTTCATATCCCATGGAGTCGATAAATTCTTCTAAAGACTGGTAATTTTCGTGATCCAGGTAGTAGGTACAGGCTTTGACCATGATGGAAAGCGCATCTGCAGGGAACTGGGCAAAGGCAAAGAAAGTCTTTTTTCCCGTGTATATATCCCAACCGTCAGACATGCCTACAGCACGCATGGGAAGAGCGGTTGTGACGGAACAGGTGAGTATGCAGGATGGCCACATGCCGAAGGCAAGCAGTCCGAGTTCCGTCAGCACTTTTTCAATATCTTCTTTTGTGAGTCCGGAAATAATAGGACGGGATTTCTGGTCTAAGGTATAGCTGCCGTCTATTTTTTCAGCAACGGATTTCATTTTCTTTTTAAAATCATCGCGTCCTTCTTGTAAATCCGGAATAAAGTCTATTTCCAGCGCGAAAGTAAGGTTGTCTGCAGTCATAAGAAGCTCCTTTATATATCCAATTTCTTGTATCCACATTGTATCATATCGATATGAATCCCAAAAGAGGAGAAGGGATAAATTTTAAATGAATTTCAACAGCGATTAATTATATATTTGTGGTATACGGTGAAAATGGTAAAATAAGACCAGTAGATAATAAGTATGACGGAGGGATAATCATGCGTCGTCTGAAAAAAATTGTAACCGCTATGTTGGCCGCAGCCGTTCTTATCTCCGGTGCAGCAGTTCCTATGGAAGCACAGGCGGCAAGTACACTGGAAAAAGTCTTATATGGGACGGCAGCCATGGTTTTTATTTCCCGTTATTTTTCAGATATGGATGATCATCAGCAGTTGCAGTTTTTGGAAACGTGTCAAAAGGAAACTGGTGTTTATGAATCGGCAGAAGCCCAGACACGGGTGGCGGATATTTATGATCGTCTTGTGGAAACGGGAGCGGTAGAAAGAAATTATATTGTATATGTTTCTCCTGATGAGGACATCAACGCGTTTATGAGTCTTGGTGGGGTCATGTGCATCAATAAGGGGACTCTTGATGCTATGGATGATGATGAGCTGGCTTATATCATGGCACATGAGCTTGTCCATGGTGAAAAACGGCATAGTGTGAATGGCGTGAAGAAAAGAGTGGGATTACAGACGGCGCTCAGTATTTATCTTGGAAGCGAACAAGGGGTTGGCGGTGTGATTCTTGGGAATATCGCGGCCAATTATATTTCTAATGCGGTATTTACCAAGGATCAGGAGAAAGAAGCTGACAGCTTAGGATTCCAGTATCTTGTGGAAGCCGGTTACAATCCTGGCGGGGCGGCAGCATCCATGAGCGTCCTTCTTGACAAGTATGGAGATAAACCAAGAACGGGTCTTAAGGGCGTTATCGCTCCGGCTGACCATCCATCCACAAAGGAACGTGTAGAAAAGAATGGAAAACGTCTGTACGAGTATTCCGGAAATCATGTAAAAGCAAAGGATAATTGGATCCTTATCAACGGGGAAAAAACATTTCAGCCGGCAGAAACAAAACGGTATACGCAGACGGAACGGGCGTATCTGACGGCAGGCAAGCTGGCGGCTGTATATCATGATGGTAATGTACAAAATGCAAGATATAAAGATGGTATGATACAGATTGGCAATGTACCGATTTACACCGTTTCCTCCAGAGAGAACGGCATGGAAATCGAGGCGGCTCTGAATAAAGGAATCGTGCTGGATCGCGGTGACCCGGTGAAAAAGAAATCAGAAGTGGAAAAAAGAAAAGATAAGCTCAAAGAAAAACGGATAGAAAC
>OHGG01001086.1_pt1 | contig 11682 bp, 9 predicted proteins | sample 1567641 | NCBI WGS metagenome assembly OHGG01 (sample SAMEA3879561, study PRJEB24766) | human gut metagenome | biome: human-associated habitat; feature: feces | place: USA | collected 1985/1987
GGGTAAAGCTGACTGAGTCCGGATGCCGATGGTCGGAGTAGTCCCCGTCAACGCGATAGGTCGTGATTTCTAGAGGCTCTTGGTCGATCACAACAGTTACAGTCCCATGCTTCAAGCCAGTCTCAATCAGGTGGTAGCCTGTAAAGATCTCCTCCACCTGCTCTGGGAGCGCGTTGGTGGTGATGTCCCAATCCTTCGCAGGACTGTTGTCACGCACATAATCACGCACTGCGCCACCAACAAGGTACGCCTCATAGCCGGCCGCTTCAAGCATCTCAAATGCTGTATTCACTTGTGGTGGCAATTTCATCATAAGATCACATCTCCAGTGCGGCGAGGAACAGCGCATTGAGTTCCTCCCAGTCCTTCGTGATTTCTCTCGGATACTGCTCCACCAGAGCACGCACCTCTGCAATGCTCCGATCCATGTAAGCGTTGAGGATATCGATTCTCGGGATCATCTTCACCTCAGGGGAGTTCATCTTCAGATCAAGCAGCTTCGCAACGGTTTTCTCCAGGTAGTCCGGAAGCTGGCTCGCCGCCAGTTCAGAAAAGAGCATTGGGGTCGGAGTACCTTTTTCAAGGATCCACCGGCAAGCAAGGATTGGCCGCAGTACATAGAAGTACTTCTTGGCCTTCACCATGTCGCCGCGCAGGTATTCTCGATAGTTTCCTTCCGCCATCTGCAGATAGTGCCAAAGGCCACTCTTGGACGAGAAGTAGCGCCGCATGACGGGCTTAAACGCCTCAGTGAAGTCAGTGGTCTGATACACGATGGGAGAGGAAAACCACTCAAATACGGTGGGGTTGGATTTATGGAGCAACTTCAGTGTCTTGTCCACATCCCAACCGTTGATGTCCAGAACACCATTGATGGGCAGCTCGATCACATCACGGACCCGGTTGAGCCTGAGATAGCTCTCTCTGGGGCGCACATAAATGAAGCGCACATCATAGTCGCTGTCCGGAGAAGCAAAGCCCCAAGCACGGCTACCGGACTCCACGGCCAAAAGGATGCGGCAGTTCTCCCGCTGCTCGATTTCATGAAGCTTTTCTTTGATCAATGCTTCCACGGTCAACACCGCCTTTCATCATTGTATTTCAGTCTGCTGCCTTAAAGTTATAGACAGGACGGATCCGCTCAATAATCTCCGCAGTAGGGCCGATTTGAGCGACGATCTCCTCCATGCTCTTATAGGCCATGGGAGACTCGTCCAGCGTGTCGGGCACAACACAGGTGGTGTAGATACCCTCCATTTCCTTCTGGAACTCCTCCATGGACAGAGCATTGAAGGCCGCCTTGCGGCTCATCAGCCGGCCGGCGCCATGAGGTGCGGAGCAATTCCAATCCTCGTTGCCCTTGCCGCTGCAGATCAGGCTACCGTCACGCATGTTGATGGGGATCAGCAGCTTCTCGCCGGCCTTGGCGGAGACAGAGCCCTTACGCAGGATCATGGCGTCCGTATCAATATAGTTGTGGATGGTGGTGAAGGTCTCCACCGCCGTGAAGCCCATGCCAGTCATGATAACATCCACCATGGCCTTGCGGTTGAGCATGGCGAACTGCTGTGTCAGCTTCATATCGTGGATATAGTCCTCGAACAGCTTACCCTCCACATAGGCCAGATCTTTGGGGATATTCAGCTCGTGCTCCTTCTTGAGCGCCTTGATGGTCTTCTGGATCTCCTGGAACCGGCCCTCGGCCTTCAGCTGGTCAATGGCGGCTTGAACTTGATACTGGGCGCCGCCCCAAAGGGCACGCCGACCCTCATTCTGGTAGTGCTCAGCCACCTCGGTGCCCAGATGACGGCTGCCAGAGTGGACCACCAGGAACAACCGGCCATCCTCCGCGCGATCCACCTCAATGAAGTGGTTGCCGCCACCCAAAGAGCCGATGCTGCGCATGGCCCGGTTGAGATTGACTTGATCTGTGCAGCGGAGGTGAGTCAGATCGATCTCAGCGTTCAGTGCATGAGGAATGTCTCGAACCTCACGGCCATAGGGGATCTCCCTGCGGATTAGGGCGTCCAGCTTCTCAAAGTCGACCTCCCGCTCACGAAGCTCAACAGTCTCCATACCGCAGCCGATATCGACGCCAACCATACCGGGCACGATCTTGTCCTGGATGGTCATGGTGGTACCGATGGTACAGCCCTTGCCAGCGTGGACATCGGGCATGATCCGGATCTTGCAGCCGGCAAACTCGGCCTGATCGCAAACGGTCTGGATCTGCTTGCGGGCTGCCTCCTCCAACTCGGGGGTGTAACAGACCGCAGTATTATATAAACCTTGAATCGTAATCATAACGATCTCCCTTTCCTTCATACTCTTTATTTTACGGTTCATCTCTGCCAACAGCAACACTTTTGTTGGGAAAGAAAAAGCAGGAGGCGATAACATACCTGCTATCACCTCCTGCGTCAGCTCTATTATGCCACGATCGTCGCGTAACGCACGGAACCCAGAACATCCATCATGAAGGCATAGGGGGAAAGAATGCCGGCTTTCAGCATGGAGAAGATTCGGGGATTACAGCCGGATACCAGCGCAACGCCCTGGTCGTTGATCTTGACGGGCTGCTGCTGATTACGGCTTGCCACATTCCAGAACATCACCTCGGGCAGCTGGTAGCCATGTTCCTCGAAGAGCCGCTGCGCATACTCGAAGTTGGTCAAGGAGCAATCTTCAGTACAGTAGTCGAACTCCATATCGGAGATAATGAAGATCTTGGCAGGCATATCCTTCTGGGGCACACGGTTCTTCACGGCAGTCTTGAGGATCAACTCAAACACACGCTGGATATTGGTGTTGGCGACCTCGTTGAACTGGTGACAGTACCGCACCTTTTCGTAGATATCCTTGCCCTTAATCTCCACCAGCTTGGGATTCTCAGAGAATGTGATGAAGTGGTTTTGGAATGCGCCGGTGTTGCGCTCGGCATAGTAGATACCAAGAGACAGCGCCACAGTGGCGGGGATGGAATCAGCACCACCGTACATGGAGCCGGAGCCATCAATGACGACCAGAGCGTTCTCACCGCCAGTGAAATCCTCCTGTGTCTTCCATGTTGCGTCAATGGCCTTGCGCTCCTGATCGGAGATATCGCCGCGACCGAAGAAGGGCTTGATCATCTCATAGGGCGTCAGGGTGCCAGTGTGGAGCTGCTCCGTACCCTCGGCGACACGGCTCATGAATTCATCATAGCGGTCTCCATCATTTCGCATGAAGGCCTTACGATACTTGAACATGGCCTTGGAGGGCTGCTTGGAGTAATCGAAGGTGTAGTCTTTTTCGCGCAGGTTGTTCTCGATGATGCTGATCTTGGTGTGCAGGGCGCTCAGCGTTTTGCGGTACTGGGCGTCGTTCATACCCATCGCACGGGCAATTCGCTTCGCCTGCTGGATCACATCTTCGTTGGAGGCATTGACGGAGGGGAGCCACTTGGCCAGCAGGGACACGGACTCGCCGGCCTCCAGAGCGGCAAAGTCAGCTGCCAGCTGTTTTTTGATCAGCTGCAGCACCTTGCCTTCGCAGGTGGTGCCCATCAAGGCCAGTAGGTCATCGTAGCGGCCATACTCTGCGATGTACTGGATGTTCTTCTCCAGGGATCGCGGCTCATTGCTGGCCAGCCATTTCAGAATGGTACGGAAGACGCGCCGCTCGCCGATGCCGCCACGGATATCTCTTGCGAAGAACAGGGTCTTCATGGCCAGATCCGCATCCTCGGCATAAGCACGGAGGAATCGATTGGTGATCTCCTCATCGCACCCTCTGCGCAGGGCACCGATGGTGGCAAACAGGTCCAGACACTCAGATTGGGTAGACCGATATGTAGCAGAGCCATTTTCCGTATGGGTCATATTCGCTTCCTTTTTCAGAAACTTCAGCATGAAAATCACTCCTCCGTGATTGAATTGATAAAACAAGGCACCATTTGAAGTGGGATTCGAACCCACGAAGTCGGGCTATGAACCCGCTGCTTTAACCACTTAGCTATTCTACCTTTGCTGTTGGTGCCTTTCCTGGAAATGCAGCGGTCTGGCATTGAAAACTCAAACGGTTTTGGCTACGAGGCCTGGCGTCAGAAGTCTTACAGTACTGCCAGCCGCTACATCTTACAAGACGCCGCTGGTTATCATCACAAGGGGACTTTCACCCTTTATCGTCCGGCCTGAAGCCGCATGCTCCATAAGTGAGCTAATGTTGATAGTGTGGATTGCTGTTGGCGTCTTTCACAAAGCGCATTCATGTTCCAACTTCGCCGGAAGGCTCATCGGAAGTAGCCTCTATGATTAAAAGTCATATGCTTCGTAGTGTTGCTGTCTGCGCTTTTTTTGACCTAAGGATACCCTCTGGATCAGGAAAAATCACGGAAAAAAAGTTGCGAACTCATCAGGTGGGCATAGAAGGGATTCTCCATTTTGGAAGAATATCAATGTAGTCTGATGCTCTTTCGAAAAGTGTTGATTTTTTTCGCAGTCTGAACATAATCATAGTAAGACACTTTGTGTCGAGTATTCGGTATTGATAGGATTGCTTTGATGCTGTCCGTTCTTTTGGACATCTAACAATCTAAAGTGATACTATCTGGCGAAGAGGAGGTGGAGTGCATGGCATACAGCGAGTTGGTCAAAAGCTTTGAACGGATCCGGAACTATATGCGCGAGTTCTATGTCTATGGATTTAAGAGCCGTGATGAGTATGGAATGAAGAGCGCCAGGAGCTATGACAACGAACGGCGCAGAATTGAAAGCTGGCTGGGCGACTACATGTCTTTTCATCAAGAGTCATCCGGAAAGAAAGTATTTCTCTCTATGGATAGCCGGAGAGTTCCCTGCAATCCGCTTTATAAGGCATTCAAAGCGAAGAGCTTCACGGATAAGGACATTACCCTCCACTTCTATATTATGGATCTTCTTGCGGATGGCAGTGCGCTATCTTCCAAGGAGATTGTTGACCGGATCAACGATGACTACCTCTCACATTTCAACGGAGACTTCTCCCTGGATGAGTCCACCGTGCGGAAGAAACTCAAGGAATATGAAGATATCGGTTTATTGCAGTCGGAGAAAATCGGGCGTGAAGTCATCTACCGGAGGACTGACAATGCTGAAATCGACTTGGATTCCTGGGCGGATGCGCTTGCCTATTATTCAGAAGCAGATCCTCTTGGTGTCGTAGGTTCCTTCCTTTTGGATAAGCTGAAACACACAAAGGACATCTTTCGCTTCAAGCACCATTACATTCTGCACGCGCTTGATAGCGATATTCTGTGTGATCTGCTGCTGGCGATCAACGAGCGCCGAGCAGTGGAGCTCTCTATCTGCAGCTTGCGCAATGGGCGCGACTACCAACGAACTGTCTGCCCGCTAAAGATCTACAGCAGCACGCAATCCGGCAGGCAATATCTCCTCGGCTACCACTACCGTGGCAGGCACCTGATATTCTTCCGCTTGGACGCAATCAAGAAAGTCACAGCCGGAAGCGTTGAAAAGCAGTATGAAAAGTACTTAGGTTTCCAGCAGAAATTCGATGAGCATCTCTGGGGCGTTTCGACTGGCCCGGACTATAACCTGGATCATATTGAGATGACGATCCACTTCGGTCCCGGTGAGGAATTCATTCTTCATCGACTGGATCGCGAAAAGCGCCACGGCCGCATAGAGCTCTTGGACGATCAGACCTGCCGTTTTATCGCCGATGTTTATGACGCTTCGGAGATGCTGCCGTGGATTCGAACCTTCATCGGTCGCATAGTAGACCTTCAATGCAGCAACAAATTTGTTGTTAAAACCTTCAATGATGATCTCAGGCACATGGAAGCCATTTATGGGGGTGAGACAGATGCTGTTTAGTGAGATCTACGGCAGCTACTTCAATGTCGTTGCCGCTGTATTGTCCGAGGCTGCGGAAAATACACTGACAACTGGCAAACTGACTGCTATCGTGCAGGAAAAAGCGTTTGCAGAAAGTGTACTGTCCATTCCTGCCGCCTTGCAGTCCGGAGCATGGCCGTTACTGGACAGCGGCTACCATACGGTGCTGCGAGGAAAGCCGACAATGCCTTTAACCACTTTGCAAAAGCGATGGCTGAAGGCCCTTCTCTCAGATCCGAGGATCGCTTTATTCGATCCAGACATGAGAGGTCTCGAAGACGTGGAACCGTTATATACCCAGGATACCTTCGTCCGGTTTGACCAGTACGCAGACGGAGATCCCTATTCCGATCCCAATTATGTTCATTGCTTTCGCATGGTATTGCGAGCGATCCATGAGAATCGGAAGATGCGAATTCGATTCCACGGACATACTGGAGTCCGCCATTCTTTTGTCTGCAATCCGTACCGCTTGGAGTATTCGGAGAAGGACGATAAATTCCGGATCTTAGTGACGGGGATGCGGAGGATGAACACGATCAACATGGCCCGTATTCGTTCCTGCGAGCTGCTGGAAGAATATGATCCAGGCGCTGTGACCGTGCCGAAAGGACGCCTCAAAGCACTTACGCTACTTCTCCATGATGAGCGCAATGGCTTGGAGCGTGTCCTATTGCATTTCTCCCATTTTGAAAAGGAGACGCAGAAGCTGGACGAGCGGCTATATCGAATCACACTCCGATATGACCAAGATGATGAAACAGAGTTGCTGATCCGCGTATTGTCCTTCGGGCCAGTCCTTGAGGTCGTGGCACCCATTACGTTTCGGCAACTCATGAGAAATCGAATTCAAAAGCAGGCATTGTATGCAGCCAGAGGATTCAGTCAATAACAGAAAAATGAGGGCTTTCACTACATGTGTGAAAGCCCTCAACAATTTAATGATACAGTAATCGCGCAGAGATGTCAATCTGGTCTTGCACATTAGCGCCACATTTCATTGTAATGACTAGTTTTTTGAAAGATAAGTTGTGTCTTTCCTGCATTGATTTTTTGTCTATCCTATGCTATCTTATAGGTACAGAAAGGGTGAGTCCAATGTACAGCTAACTCCCTCTCAACTCAAGAAAGCGAGGTTAAATTGATGTTAGATACTAAGAACGAAAGATGAGCCTTGACTGCTTTTGCTGGTGGTCAAGGCTCATCTTTTTCGTGTAAATCACAAGTCCCGAAAGGGGCTTTTTTTGTTTGCAGGTAATTTGATAATCATCTGTATTCAAGGTGCCAATAGGGATAATTCGCATTGTCCGTTCTTTTGGACACCGACAGCTCTATGATGATTACAATCGAACGAAAGAAGGAGCAATTGCCGTGGAGTACATTGTTCTGGATATGGAGTGGAATCAGGCGCTTAACTTTTCTGAGATGGTCAAAGATCCGGTTTTCTTGACAGGTGAGATTATTCAGATTGGAGCAATCAAGCTAAATCAGACTCTTGAAGTGGTAGACTCCTTCAATGAACGGATTGCGCCTCAGTACTATACTGAGCTTCACCCCAAGGTTGCGGAGATCACCAAACTTTCCAATCGGGATTTACAAAAAGGGAAAGGGTTCCATACGGTGTTTAATTCTTTCTGCGATTGATGTGGCGATGACTTTGTGTTCCTGGTCTGGGGGACGGAAGATCTTCGTATTTTGCGAAAGAATATGGATCTCCATAATATTGATACCAGCTTTATGCCCCCGTGTTTCAATCTACAGAACATCTTTGTGGATCAAGTTACACACGATACAAAGCAATACGCATTGGCCAATGCATTGGCGATCGTCGGCGAGGTTCCATTTGATTCCCACGATGCCCTAAATGACGCAAGGAGCACAGCGCTTCTCTGCACACATTTAGACCTCATAAGGGGACTGAACGAGTACAAGGAGACCGTAGAGAATAGAAATGGCATTGTTGAGAGTTACGAGTTTGAAGAGCCCTATGCCGATATTGGCGATGCTCTGAGCGATGATTACGTTGTATCCTTCGAGTGTCCACATTGCGGCGAGATCGTCTGGGGAGAAAACTGGATCCGAAAGACGGGTACAAATCTCCTGTCTCTATCACAGTGCAGCGATGGACAAGAATACCTTATTAGCCTCAAATTCCGACCGATTGCAGAGAATAAGGTTGTTGTGAAGCGGCTGGTCTATGCTCTGACGGATGAACTGCGAACGGACTATCAGCAGTGTATGGAGCAGGCTGCTGCATGGAGCAAATATGTGATCCCCGCATACTCGTTTTGACTGTGAGGAAATAACCATGTTGAAGCTTTTCGATACCGTTACCTTGAAAAATGATGATCCCGAAACTGGGGTCAAAGCAGGGACTGAAGGAACCATTGTCGATGTACTCGGTAACGGCAAAGCATTTACCGTTGAATTCTTTGATGAAGATGGGAATACAATAGAGGCATCCCTTTATACAGAGTACACTCCAGCGCAATTACAAAAGGTCGAAACAGCCCTGACTCTAACATAGCAGATTTAATCTGTGCAAGACGCACTCAATGGCGTTTAGAGCGCAGGATTCCATAAAATGCAAAAATGCAAAAAGCTATATAGAGGACTGGACATGCGCATTTTGACCTGTTATAATAATATAATGCATCCGGGTATAGCGAAGTTGGTATCGCGCCTGGTTTGGGACCAGGAGACCGTGCGTTCGAGCCGCACTACTCGGACCAAAATCCCTCTGAAATCGTTGATTTCAGAGGGATTTTCTTATTCTTTGTCTATTGCGACACAGAATTTGAGGATCTTGTTTTAATCCTCAAAAGAAATAAATAATTCTTTTGGAAGTGGTGCAACCCCTTCTCGTACCATGTTTACTGCACACTTTTGTTGAATCTTGGTTATGTATGGAGGTAACACTCTTCCAATACGTTTCCCCTTCCATGCATTAAAGCTTAAAATCTCCAAATCCATCTTAAATTGAATTGCTTGCTCTCCTGCCACACAGCCTATAATAACCTTATCGTCTCGTTCGAGTATAGTACCTTTTCGGAAGAATATGCTATTCCTGTGTCTGCTAAAATTTCGGTTGAATACCTCCAACTTTTCTGTATCTTGACAGATTTCGCGCATTTGGTCTAAAGAAAAGTGCTGCTTTGCACTAAATACCAGTTCTTTTTCAGTTGTAAGGCGAATATCTTCAGAAATGATGTCTTTGCTTTTTAACTTTTCCCCATGTATACAGTATAGTAAAGGGTCTCCCTCTCTTGCCAGAGAGCATTGTGCTCTAATGTTTAAATAGTATTTAGAGCCATTTTTAAACAAGTCGCCAGTATATGCTTGTGCGGGCTGTTCCGCATATGACAAATATCGCTCTCCTTCTACAACTTTTCTGAGTTCAGCAGTATTGGGTCGGGTATCGGACCGAATAGATGCTTCATCAAAAGAATAATTCTGAATCCTATTTATCAGACTTCGGGTAACAAAATTGCCAAATTCTTGTTGACTTTCAATACTATCTTCTTTAAGCATGTCCCAAATTATTTGCGCCCAATTAGGTGAGTAAGTATAAAACTCGTTGAACATTGCATTCCGAGTTTTACTCAATACTCGATCCCATTCTTTTAGGACATATACTGACGGCATTGCCTTTACCCATTCGGTAATGGCAGAAAAGAGTTCTTCTTCGGAATCAACCTCTGTTTTTTGTTTTACGAAAATTCGGTTTGTTTTTTCGTTATCCCAAAGCTTCTCTTCTTTTAATCTGTCGATTATAGTAGAGGTCTGTTTTGCTGTAAAAATAAAAACAGGTACAAATATTTCGCTTAGTATTTTTTTGATAAAAGCTATCAAGCGTTCCTCGTTGCTTGTAGTCAATGCGTCAGGTATTACAACACGTTCATCTTCGCCTACTTCCGCTTCTCCATTTGTATAGTCCCAATCAAGGATAATAAATGAAGCGCCGGAAAGCGCAGGGATTACATCCAGTTGCGGTATTTCGGAATATACCGCAACTGGAATGTTTTTAGCTTCAATCAATTCTTTTATCTTGTATATTGCCGAAGTTTTGTTTTCAATCTCATTATCGACAATTACCGCAATGCCATTAAAGAGTTTTCCAATATCCATATCGTTACCCCTCTTTAACGAACTCTAATACAAAATTGGCTCCTTTTAAGATTCTATCCTTTGAGAATTCTGCCAAATTGATAGAGTAATCATATCTGTCTAAAAGCTGTCTTGCAATATAAAGCCCCAACCCACGTCCTTCCTCACCTTTTCCAGAGTAGAAAGCCTCAAAGATATAATCAATATCATCGGGCTTAATTCCAGGACCACTATCAGAAAAAATCATCCTTTGTCGGTCGCCATCAAGTGTTATTAAAATTTTCCGTTCGCCATTCACGGTTTTCAGCCAATATAGCGAATTATCAAACAAATTGATAAAAACCTGGAGAAGAACCGCATCTGTGGTTTTAACCACTAATGGTCGAGTAGACAAACTGTATTCCACAGTAATGCGGTTTTCTTTGAATGCACGCTTGTATAAATTGTGGACTTTTTCGATAACCGTCTTTACATCTATGTTTTTTGTTTTTGATTTAGTTGACGGGAAAAGCAATTGGACATCTTTCATTTGCGATTGAACCATAGACATAGTTCCACGGACAAGGGTAAGTCGGGCAATCAAACTATCTCTGTCTATTTCATTGCCTAACATCAACTCTTTGATTAATGTTTCCTGTTGCTCAACTGCCTTTCCAAGCAACAGCATGACATCATGAGAGGCCGTTTCAATTGAAAGGCCAACTGCAGCAAGGTTTTCGGTTTTTTGAATTCTATCTTCGAAGGTCCGCTTTTCTTTTGCATAGCTGCTCTCGAAGGATTTTAAAAAAGCCATGGCTTTTTCATCATCGCCATACTGCTTTTTTGCGGCTTCAATTAGTTCAGCAGGCCGTCCACGCTTTATTCGATCAATTTCATTTCGGCGTTGTTTATCAATCAAATATTGTGCAAACGGTTTTTTTCTGAGGTACCGAAGAATAAGTTGCAGAACACCTATAAAGTCTTCGAGCGCACGTCCCTCCTCAATTAACCCCTCACGATTTGTCTTATCTTTTAGATTGGGATTTTCTGCTTGCGAAATATACACACATCCTACAACCTGATCATTGCTCAGATATTCATCAGCACGTATTGTACCACGTGCCATATCTATTCTGAGCCAGTCATCTTCTGGATCGCCATAAGGCATTACTCTTACATCATCTCGATATAAGTATATCCTGTGTTCTTTAATAACGCTCTTTTCTTCTTTGCTCAAATAATATTTGGACGGGTTTTCAGAGTCAACATTCAAGTCGAAGATATAGAATTCAAAGTTAAAACTCCCACACTCTACTGGCTCATTTTTTTCTTCGAGTTCTTTAAAGCGTTTGAATTGTGTAAGTCCTCTAATATCAGGATCTCTAAAACTCAGTTCAATTGGTTGTCCGTTCATATCAAAAAATATGGTGTTTTTTTCGCAAATATAGCGACCATTGGTTATCTTGAGAACGGACATATTTTTTAAGCAATGATCGAGAACTCTCTTATAACTATCATTAGACTCATGCAGGATACTGTCTTTATAAACCCACACACTAAAATCTGCTGTTCCTTTTTCGGAAAAAATGGGTTGTAATTTACCAATATTCTGCTGAATACGATTAATCCGATCCGTCGTCCACCTTGTTTTGAGATCGGTAATTTCAATAATAGTACCAAATGGTTTGCGTCTCCGTCGCGTTGTGCCCAAAACAATATC
>OHGG01001101.1_pt1 | contig 11545 bp, 7 predicted proteins | sample 1567641 | NCBI WGS metagenome assembly OHGG01 (sample SAMEA3879561, study PRJEB24766) | human gut metagenome | biome: human-associated habitat; feature: feces | place: USA | collected 1985/1987
AATTAGCAAAACCACAGCAATATGCTGTGGTTTTGCTATGTGCACAGTAATTTGCTTTTATTATACTGTAAAATCAGTTGTTTTGTGACGGCAGATTATGTATAATCTATTTCATGGGAACTACAATAAGGTAAAGTAATGCAGACGAAAAGAACTGCGACAGTCTGAAATGCAGTTACCGCAAAGTATTATATGGATCACGCATGAAGCTCCGGACAGAGAGCAGATCATGCCATTACAGGAGGAAAGAAATGGTATCTTTATTGGAAGGTGGCGCTTACCTGCTTCACGGAACCGAAATCATTCCCGATTCACCGGAAGCGGCAGCACAGATCAAGGCAAAGACAGGCAAAGAGATTTCCAAAGAGCAGGCGAAGAAGGAAACGATTGCATACGGAATTCTTGAAAATCACAATACGTCAGGAAATATGGATAAGCTGAAGATCAAGTTCGATAAGCTGACAAGCCATGACATTACATTTGTCGGCATTATCCAGACAGCGAGAGCATCAGGACTGACAGAGTTCCCAATCCCGTATGTACTTACAAACTGTCACAACAGCCTTTGTGCAGTTGGTGGAACAATCAATGAGGATGACCACATGTTTGGTCTCACATGTGCAAAGAAGTACGGCGGAATCTATGTACCACCTCATCAGGCAGTTATCCATCAGTTTGCACGAGAGATGCTTGCCGGCGGCGGAAAGATGATACTTGGTTCTGATTCACATACACGCTATGGTGCACTTGGTACTATGGCAGTCGGCGAGGGTGGACCTGAGCTTGTTAAGCAGCTTCTCGAACAGACATATGATATTGATATGCCTGAGGTTGTAGGTATTTACCTGACAGGAGAGCCAATCAAGGGCGTTGGACCACAGGATGTCGCACTTGCAATTATCGGAGAGGTATTCGGAAATGGCTTCGTAAAGAACAAAGTTATGGAGTTTGTAGGACCGGGTGTGTCTAATCTGAGCGTTGACTTCCGTATAGGTGTCGATGTTATGACAACAGAGACTACATGTCTTTCTTCTATCTGGAGAACAGATGACCAGGTTAAGGAATTCTTTGAGATTCACGGTAGGGCTGAGGACCACAAGGAGCTTAATCCGGGTGAGGTGGCTTACTACGACAGATTTATTGAGATTGATTTAAGCCAGATCCGCCCAATGATAGCTATGCCATTCCACCCAAGCAATACCTACACTATCGATGAGCTCAATGCAAACCTCATGGATATTCTCGATGACTGTGAGAAGAGAGCTGAGGTAAGCTTTGACGGCAAGGTGAAGCTTGATTTAAAGAGTAAGGTAAGAGACGGAAAACTGTATGTAGACCAGGGAATCATCGCAGGCTGTGCAGGCGGTGGATTTGAGAATATCTGCGATGCGGCTGACATATTAAACGGACATTCAATCGGAGCAGACGAGTTTACACTGAGTGTTTACCCGGCATCTACTCCAATATACATGGAGCTTGTGAAAAACGGAGCTGTAGCAAAGCTTCTTGAGACAGGTGCAATCGTAAAGACTGCTTTCTGCGGACCTTGCTTTGGTGCAGGAGATACACCGGCCAACAACGCATTCTCTATCCGTCATTCAACAAGAAACTTCCCTAACAGAGAGGGTTCTAAGGTACAGAACGGACAGATCAGCTCAGTGGCACTCATGGATGCACGTTCAATCGCTGCAACAGCAGCAAACAAGGGCTTCCTTACATCAGCAGCGGATATTGATGTCAACTTTACAAAGCCTAAATATTTCTTTGACAAGACTATATATGAGAACCGTGTATTTGACAGCCATGGAGTGGCAGATCCTTCAGTTGAAATCCAGTTCGGACCAAACATCAAGGACTGGCCGGCAATGAGCGCGCTTCCTGAGAATATGCTCCTTAAGGTGGTTTCAGAGATTCATGATCCTGTTACTACAACAGATGAGCTCATTCCTTCAGGAGAGACATCTTCATATCGTTCAAACCCTCTTGGACTTGCAGAGTTCGCACTTTCAAGAAAGGATCCTGAGTATGTAGGCAGAGCAAAGGAAATCCAGAAGGCCCAGAAGGCTATAGAGAGTGGTGAGTGCGCAGGAAAGGCTGTTCCTGAGGTTGCTGAAATCATGGGAGTAGTAAAGAAAAAATTCCCTGAGGCAAGCCATGAGAATATGGGCTTCGGAAGCACAATTTTTGCTGTTAAGCCGGGTGACGGCTCAGCAAGAGAGCAGGCTGCAAGCTGCCAGAAGGTACTCGGAGGCTGGGCAAATATCGCAAACGAGTATGCCACAAAGAGATATCGTTCAAACCTTATCAACTGGGGAATGCTTCCATTCATCATTGATGAGGGAGAGCTTCCGTTCCACAATCTCGACTATATCTTCCTTCCGGGAATCAAGAAGGAAATAGAGGATGCAAAGACGGAGTTTGAGGCATATGTTGTCAAGGATGGTGAATTAAAGCCATTTACACTGAAGATGGGTGAGCTCACAGATGATGAAAGAGAGATAATATTAAAGGGATGTCTCATCAACTATAACCGTAAATAAGGAGAGTTTAATCCGATGGAAGAAACCGGAAAAGCTGGTAAAAAATCAAACATTGAGATAAATGCAGATAAGGGTGCGAAGCAGAATTCGCACCCGGGGCGTGAGGAATGGCCACATCTGATCAGAATAGGTGTCATGGTATTTGTCACGTTTGCAGTCAGTATACTGTTTTTCTTTGCACTGTACAGATTTGAGGGCTTTGCAGGCATATGGAGCAAGCTGCTTGCGGCAGCAATGCCTATTATAATGGGACTTGTGCTTGCATACCTGATGAATCCTGTCATGTTGTGGCTGGAAAGATGCTTTAAAAAGCTTCTTTCCAAAAAGATGAAAAGCGAAAGCAAGCTGCGAAAGGTTTCAAGAGCTCTTGCAATCACAGGCTCGGTTATTATTCTTGTAGCGATTATTTCGCTCCTCATTGCGGCTATTGTGCCTTCTGTCATAGCAAGTATATCGGGACTTATGAAGACACTGCCAAAAGATGTTGCGGCATTCATCAACATGATAAAGAACGGCAATTTCGGGGACAGCAAAATTGCTGAGCTCGCGAGCACAGGTTTACAGAATGCAACCGACTACATTGAGAATTATGCCACAGAAAAGCTGATTCCTGAGGCACAGAAGTATGTTGCACAGATTACAACCGGTGTGATTTCGGTAGTCAGAGGCTTATTTAATTTTATTATCGGAATAATCGTGATGGTTTATGTGATGAGTATTCAGGAGACTCTTGCAGGACAGAGCAAAAAGATAATATATGCTGTCTGCAAGCCAAAGACAGGCAATATCATCATTGAGACGATCAGAAAGACAAATGAGATTTTTGGAGGCTTCATAAGCGGTAAGATTATAGATTCACTGATTATAGGTGTGATTGCATATTTCGGATGTCTGATTTTAAGGATTCCATCATCGGTGCTCGTTGCAGTGATTATCGGCGTCACAAATGTGATTCCGGTATTCGGACCGTTTATCGGTGCAATTCCATCGTTACTCATAGTAGTAATTCAGAGTCCGTGGCATGCACTTTATCTTCTGATATTTATTGTCGTGCTGCAGCAGGTGGATGGCAATATAATAGGGCCTAAGATACTTGGCTCATCTACCGGTCTTTCGACCTTCTGGGTTATGTTTGCCATACTAATCGGCGGAGGAATGTTTGGTTTTCTTGGAATGTTACTTGGTGTTCCGACCTTTGCTGTGATATACTATATTGTGAGAAGAGTTGTTAATTATGCTCTTAGGAAAAAGAAGCTTCCTGAGGACACAATGGATTATACAAAGACAACTGGCGTAGATACAAAAAATAATAAGCTTAAATACGAGTAGGTGAAATAAGTGGATAAATACGAATACAATCTCAAGCTGGATCAGATAAAAGCCCTAAGCGCCGAGGAGGGCTATATGAGCGCAGCAGAGATTGCAGATAGCATAAATTGGAACAAAATTAAAAATGTAAATACACTCGTTAAAATCGGTGAAATCTACGAGAAGGCCGAAAGATACCAGGATGCAAGGGATATACTTTTAATGGCCTATGACCGTTCACCAATCGGCAGGATGATTATATACAGACTGGCTGAGGTCGCCATCAAGATGGGTGATTATGATGCTGCTACAGAGTATTATGATGAGTTTGTTGAGATAGCGCCTCATGATGATATGAAGTATGTATTAAGATATGCCATCAAAAAAGGGCAGGGAGCTTCATTTGATGAGCTTATCACTATTCTTGAAGAGTACAAGGATGAAGAATACACTGAGGAGTGGGCATATGAGCTTGCATATCTATACCACAAGGCCGGAAAAGCCGATAAGTGTATAGATGCCTGCGATGAGCTCATTCTGTGGTTCGGAGACGGACCATATGTGGAGCGTGCGCTGGAGCTTAAGATGCTTTATCAGCCACTTACCAAGGTTCAGGAGGAAAAGTACAGACGATTCAAGGCAGAGAAGGAAAAGCCGGCTAAGATAAAGGATGAGGCTGAGGTCACTGAGATAGGTGCCATGGAGATGGTAAAGGGCGGAGAGATAGTGCATGATGACGTAACTATTCCGCAGATTACTGTAAATCAGGAGAAGTTCAATACTGTAAATTTACAGCAGGAGATTGCCAAGGGTATGCAGCAGATCATTGAGGCCAAGGGCAAGAATGAAGTTGCTGATACGATGGATACCATCAAAAAGATAGTTGAGGATATTCCTTATCTCAAGCTCGAAAAGGAGCAGGAAGAGTATGTACAGCAGCCGGAAGAGACAGAGCATATCGCTACAGATGAAGAGATAGATGGTTCACTTAAGTTGAATTTCAAGGAGCTTTTGGGTGAAGACGCTGACGGACAGATGTCTATGGTCATGAGTGAAAAGACTCAGCTTGAGCATCAGATTACAGGACAGATGTCTATACAGGATGTGCTTGAAGAATGGGAAAAGACCAGACATGCGGCTGAAATTGCACTTAAAGAGGCTGAGCAGCAGAAACTTGAGTCAGCTAAGGCAAGAGCACTTCAGGAGGCAGGAGACATCATGGAGAGACTAAATGATGTCATTCCAAAGCTGGATGCAGGTGTCACTCCGAAGGAACTTCTTGAGGAGGAGTATTTGAAGGTGCCGGTTGATATTATAGAGCAGAAAGCTGCCGTGAAGGAGCCTGAAGAAGAGCAGAAACCGGATATGCAGGAGCTTTATGCAGATGAGACTGTGGATGAAGTACAGGAGCCGCAGGAAGCACCGGAAGATACTATAGACGAAGTACAGGAGCCGCAGGAAGCACCGGAAGATACTATAGACGAAGCACAGGAGCCGCAGGAAGCACCCAAAGAGGCTATAGAAGAAGCTATAGACGAAGTACAGGAGTCACAGGAAGCATCGGAAGAGGCTGCAGATGAAGCCAAGGAACCGGTTGGAGAGCCGGAGGATATAATTGTGGCAGAGGAGTCTGAGAAAGACGAGATATTCACGCAGCCGACTACCATGATGCCTGAAATAACAGATGATATGTTAAATGTCGATGATGATACATCAGATGATGAGACTTCACAGGAGAAAGAAAACGTTTCTGAGAAGAGAGATTTTGATCATGTGACATCATTTATCGAGCAGGAAATAGCCAAGATGACAGCAAAAAATCCGGGACTGGAGAAGAAGCTGGATATGGCTAAGACAAGAAAAATGCCGGATATTTCATTGCCGGAGGATTTAGACAGCGAAGAAGATGACTCGAAATTGAAAGAAACAAAACATATAAAAGAGCTTACAAGCGAACAGAAAGCTATATTTTCATATTTCATACCGGTAAAGGGTATGGAGGATCAGATTTGCAAGGCATATAATGCAGTGCTTGATCATTTCAACAGGAAAGAAAACGCATCCACAGGCAACCTCATTATACAGGGAGAGCAGGGTTGCGGAAAAACAATGCTTGCTACAAGCTTTATAAAGGTATTACAAAAAGATGGTGAACAGCTTACAGGAAAGATGGGCAAGATTGATGCTGCCGTACTCAATAAAAAGGATGTGCAGCAGGTAGTCAGAAAGATAACAGGAGGCTGTCTCATCATAGAAAGAGCCGGAGATATCGACCGCAGCATAGCTGCCAAGCTATCATTTTTGATGGAGCATGATATTACAGGAACACTCTATATACTTGAGGATACATCAAAGGGTATAAAGAAGGCTCTCTCAATGGATGAGGGCTTTGCATCCAAGTTCACGGAAAAGATATCGGTTCCTATTTTTACAAATGATGAACTCGTATTGTTTGCCAAATCGTACTCTGCAGAGCTTGGGTACAAGATAGATGAGATGGCTATTCTGGCATTGCATAACAGAATCAGCAATATTGAGAGGATAGACCAGGCTACCACTCTGACAGAGGTCAAGGATATAATTGACGAGGCCATAGACAGGGAGGCTCACAGCGGACTGAAGAAGGCTATAAGTATTCTGACAGCCAAGCGATATACAGATGATGACCGAATTGTACTCAAAGAGGATCATTTCAGGGAAAAATAAATACTTATGGGGGTATATATATGTGTAATTTTACAGCAATGGATTGTTACCTGTTTGGTCAGGCAACACACTATGACATCTACAAGAAGATGGGTGCTCACTTAGCTGAGCGCAAAGGAAAAAAAGGAGTGTGCTTTGACGTCTGGGCGCCACATGCGAGGGAAGTATACGTGTTTGGTGAGTTTAACGACTGGAATGAGACCAGTCATGAGATGAAGCGTGTAGAGCCGGAAACCATGGGAGTGTATGAGCTTTTTGTACCGGGAGCGCAAAAGGGTCAGATGTATAAGTTTATTATAGTCACTGAACAGGGTGATAAGCTGTACAAGGCGGATCCATACGCAAACTACGCAGAGCTTCGTCCAGGAACAGCGTCAATCATCACAGATATCGAGCACTTCACATGGACTGACAAAGAGTGGATGGATAAGAGAGCAGCAAAGTCAGATGCTGATGTATATTCTTCACCTATGGCTATATATGAGTGCCATCCGGGCTCATGGATGAGACATCCGGGCAGGGATGATGAGGGCTTTTATACATACAGGGAGCTTGCAAAATCACTCGTATCCTATGTGAAAACTATGGGATATACACATATTGAGCTTATGGGTATTTCAGAGTATCCGTTTGATGGCTCATGGGGATATCAGGTGACAGGCTACTATGCACCTACATCGAGGTATGGAAAGCCTGAGGATTTTGCATACTTTGTTGATCAGTGCCATAAAAATAATATCGGAGTAATCCTCGACTGGGTACCTGCACATTTCCCAAAGGATGCGCATGGACTTGCCAATTTCGACGGAACAGCCACATATGAGTATGCAGACCCAAGAAAGGGAGAGCATCCCGACTGGGGCACAAAGATATTTGACTACGGTAAGAATGAAGTAAAGAACTTCCTTATCGGAAGTGCATTGATGTGGATAGAAAATTACCACGTAGACGGACTCCGTGTGGATGCAGTTGCGTCAATGCTTTATCTTGACTATGGAAAGAGCGACGGACAGTGGGTGCCAAACAAGTTTGGAGGCAATAAGAACCTCGAGGCAGTAGAGTTTTTCAAGCATATCAATACACTCATACTTGGAAGAAATCACGGAACTGTAATGATAGCCGAAGAGTCTACCGCATGGCCAAAGGTAACAGGCAAGGTAGAGGAAGACGGACTGAACTTCAGCTACAAGTGGAACATGGGATGGATGCATGACTTCCTTGATTATATGAAGCTGGATCCATATTTCCGTAAAAATAACCACAACAAGATGACATTTGCGATGAGCTATAATGAGAGTGAGAAATATATTCTGGTACTGTCACATGATGAGGTGGTACATCTGAAGTGTTCTATGCTCAACAAAATGCCGGGCTTAGAAGGGGATAAATTCAAGAACCTCATGGCAGGATATGCATTTATGATGGGACACTGTGGAAAGAAGCTTCTTTTCATGGGACAGGAGTTTGCACAGAAGCAGGAGTGGAGTGAGGAAAGAGAACTCGACTGGTATCTGCTTGAGAATCCGGAGCATAAAAAGATCCAGAACTGGGTAAAGGAGCTGCTTCACCTCTATAGGAGAAACCGCTGTCTGTATGAGCTGGATTCAAGCTGGGAAGGCTTTGAATGGATAAATGCAAACGATGCAGACAGAAGCATCTTCAGCTTTATCAGAAAGAGCAAGGATGGCAAGAATAATATGCTCTTTGTCATCAATTTCACACCGGTAGAGAGACCTGATTACAGAGTCGGAGTGCCAAAGCACAAGACATATCAGCTCGTTTTAGATAGTGAGGATCCTAAGTTTACCGGCAAAACGGTAAAAGAGCCTGTAAAGAAGGCTGCAAAGGGCAGAGGCAAGGCAGCAAAACAGTCATATAAGAAGTTGGACTATAAGGCAGTCAAATCAGAGTGTGACGGCAGACCATTTTCATTTGCTTATCCACTTGCGCCTTACGGAGTTGCTGTATTTAAATACTAATATACCGGTAAACAGCAGGGTAAAGGACCGCAGAGCAGTTTATTGTAAATGCCCAGAGGGTGATTGCGCAAGATAGTCTGTAACACCGATATATATTGCATGTGCCAGGTCATCCTGATAGTTTTTGTCAGTAAGAAGAAGTGTCTCAGCAGGATTACTCAAGAATCCACATTCTACGATTACGGTCGGGGATGTGGATTTTTTAAGTATAAAGTATTCTTTATTGGGCTTAATGCTTCGTGGCTTTGCGACACAAAGAGAAGTGTTTAAAGCTCCAAGAACAGAGGATGCGAGCTCTTTTCCTGCATCAGAGGCTTCATAATAGAATACCTGTGGACCGCAGCTTGAATTGTCCTCAAAGCTGTTTTGATGTATACTGATGCTGACTGCCACATTGCTTTTAGACATCAGGGCAGTTCTCTTTGTCAGATCATCTGTCTTTGGATGCTTGGAATTATCCGGGGCGAGGTCGCAGTCGGTGGTTCTGGTCATGACAACAGTAAAGCCTCTGTTTTCAAACAGCTGTTTAAGAGCCATTGCAATACTCAGGTTGACATCCTTTTCCATGACGCCGGAGGTGGAAATCTTACCGGGATCACTTCCACCATGGCCCGGGTCTATTACAATAACAGTTGAATTAGTGTTTTTGCCGGTGTTTTTTGCAAGAGCGCAGACACCTCTTCCGAGGTAGAAGGACAGAATAAAGAGAGCTAAAATAAGACAGTATTTGTTTTTCTTGATAATGTACATATATTTTTTCATATAAGATACCTATAAAAAACCCGATGCACATAGAAGGCATCGGGTGTGTTTGTATATTATATGATTGGCTGATATCATTTATAACCTATAAAAGGTACTGAGTTAGACTGTATCTGTAAGGGTACGGCCTCTTTCAGTAAGCCTTAAGTAATCAGTCCAGATATTTTATAACAGTATCCCAGACAGATGAATTCTCAAAGCCAAGCTTCCAGAATGCTGCACCGGCGAGCTTATTGTCGTCGACGAGCTTGAGCCTTTTCTCTAAAGATGTACTGTCCTCGAGCCATACCTTGTACAGCTTGTTGGATGCAGACCACTCAGCGTAGTTCTGACCGGATTTCTCATCAAGAGCAGCAGTGGCATTGTTTGTGGCAAGCTGTGCTGCAGCTGCGTCCATACTATATACCTGTGAGGCAACGGTGTACTTTGACTGATCCTCGGTATCGGTTACGGCATCATCGTCCTCCTTTGGAGTGAGCTCCCATATTCTGGTATAAAAAGGCATGCCGAGAATAATCTGGTCAGCGGGAACCTCCTTCAGAGTGGATTCAACACCCTCAGTTACCCACGGAATGGAAGAAACTGAGCCGGCATCAGAGCCCTTATAGTGTTCATCGTATCCCATAATCACAATATAATCGGCAAACTTTGCCATATCAGAGCGATTGAAGAACTTGTTGAAGCTGGCAGGTACTGTGACATCAACTGAAAGTGATATACCGTTATTGTGACACTTTATGGAGAGCTCTCTGATAAACTCGATGTAAGAGTCTCCATATGCTGCTTCTGTGATATTTTCAAAGTCAATATTTACACCATCAAGCTCATAGTTAAATGCAGCCGACATAATCTGATTGATCAGGGTAGTTCTCGTGGATGTATGTGTGAGCACATATGCTGCATCTACATCAGTATTTTCTAAGTTGCTGAACAGTCCCCATACCTCGATGCCCTGGGAATGGCAGTAGCTGACATAATCCTTGCTTGCTATATCTGCCAGATTACCGTTGTTGTCATTTAAATAAAACCAAGTTGGTGAAATTACATTTATGCCCTTGGTTGATGAAATTACCTGGGGCACTTTACTGTTTGCTGACTGGCTTGTTACCTGATTCCAGGCAAGACAGATATCCTTATCCTTCTTGATATGCGTAAAGGTCTCTTCCTCATAGTCAGGATTCGTAAGCTTAGTTTTTTTGCTCTCGGACAGAGCCTTGCGCTTTATATATCCAATAACACCATCCTCAGTGGCAACCTTATCCCATTTGTCACCGGAATCAAGAATAGTAATCTTGTCATCCTTTTCCACCTCTTTTAGAATAGGGCTCTTTATGCCGCCCTTCACGCGGACCTGGGTAGACTTGCTGACAGTTGCACTGTCTATTTCATCCCATTTGCTTGTGATGACGATGCGTGCCGGGTCATCATATGACTTAAATGTGATATTGGAGTACTGTTTTACATAGTCTAAAGCGATAAGCGCAGAGTCAGAGGTGGCTTTTACAATCGGATAGCCAAAGTCATTGGTCTGCTTGGTGACACTGTAGCTATTGCTGTCAGCCGCCGCTGAGATGATATCAGATGCGGTTGTGTAAAGAAGCACATTCTCATTTGCATCCCAGTAAAATCTGGAATTTAATGAGTCGTGAACAAATTTGTAATCAACGTATATTTTTTTATCTATTATTTTAGCCTTGTAATCGGATAGCTCATTATTTACAATGAGAGCAACCTCATCATCAGAAGAGATATTGAAATACTCTTTAAGATCCTCTGTCTTTTTCGTAGGGGTGTATTTATTTATAAGAGCAGTTATACCCATTATTATTACAACGAGGATAATAAGTCCGGTTACTATAAGTGCAGGCAATAATTTCTTTTTCATGTGTAAAAATCCTTTCCTATTATTTGGTGCCTAAATTGCTTAAGCTAATTATACCATTGTGAAAAAGCATATTCAAATAATATGAAATAAATTTGTAATAAATTAAGAAATTTGTTTATGCATTTTGGCGCGGAAGGAGCAAAAGCTTCCCCCGCGCACATAGCTTTTCTTTTTAAAATATGTCTTTTGGTTGTCTTTTTGCATTTAAACGGGGTAAAGGACCAAAAATATGCTGACATCGATTTCTGAAGAGTAATGAAAATGATATTAATCGGTAATGAATGATTTTTTATAGAAATTGATATTTCCGGAGCTTTCCACACCCAATTTAATTGCTGATTTTTAGTTTCGTTTAATTTGATAAA
>OHGG01001113.1_pt1 | contig 11446 bp, 8 predicted proteins | sample 1567641 | NCBI WGS metagenome assembly OHGG01 (sample SAMEA3879561, study PRJEB24766) | human gut metagenome | biome: human-associated habitat; feature: feces | place: USA | collected 1985/1987
AGAGCAAGGAGGTGAAGGTCACTGCCTCCGGTGATTACAGCGTGGTTTCCATTCCTGCCGGTTTCACGGCAGTCGGTACCGATGGCTCTCTGACGGTCACCGCCGGTGTGAACAGTAGCGGCAAGGCGGTATCCGGCACACTTGTACTGGGCCTGGACGCCGATCCGGAGAAGAAGGTGGAGATAGCACTGTCCCAGGCGGCCGTTGATGAAGAGGAAGGCGGTGAGTGATGGGAAAGCTGAAGTATCTTGTCATCCATTGCACGGCCACTCCTGAAGGGCGTGAGGTAAGCGGTGCGGAGATTCGCGCCTGGCATACGAACCCCGTCTCAAAGGGCGGCCGCGGCTGGAAGCAGGTCGGATATACCGACCTGTTCCATCTGAACGGCGGAGTGGAACGCCTGGTGAACAATAACGAGGACGCGAATGTGGACCCGTGGGAAGTGACCAACGGCGTGGCCGGTTACAATTCCGTGAGCCGCCATATCGTCTATGCCGGCGGGCGGACACCCGTACCTCCTGGCAGAAAAAGGCGCTTGAGAAGTACGTGAAGGATTTCCATCGTCGTTTTCCCGATGTGAGAATCGTCGGTCACAATGAACTGGCGGCCAAAGCCTGCCCCAGTTTTGATGTACAGAGATGGCTTAAACAAATAGGTATAACTCAATAAATCAACAACAACATGAAAAGATTTCTTTTATTCTTTGTGCTGATACTCGGATTCGTGTCAGCAACTTTTGCCCAGACCGGTACAGTACCGGAAGTCGATTATAGCGCGATGATCACCACCTTTGCCGGTTTTGTCGGTGGCGTGGTGTTGCTCACGGAAGGGATCAAGGCCCTGTTCCCAAAAATGCAGGGCTTGGCGACACAGATTGTCAGCTGGTGTGTGGGCATTGTGGCCGCCATGCTTTTATGGTGGCTGGATGCGGGTTTTGTCGCTGATGCCACGTGGTATATCGCGTTGTGTTACGGGTTCGGTGCGTCCCTTGTGTCCAACGGTATTGCCGATACGGGCTTTGTCCAGTGGCTCATCGGGCTGTTTGCGGGTAAGGATGTCGGCAAATAGGCTTTGACCTGAAAGACCAGTGCGCGTATGGACTTCAGTGCAGTTATGAATCTGGTGTTGGGCGGCGGTCTGGTAGCCACGCTAATAGCCATCATCACCCTGAAATCAACGGTCAGGGAAGCGAGGGCGAAAGCGGAGAAGGCTACCGCCGAAGCCGAGACGGTACGGATTGACAATACCGAACATGCCACCCGTATCCTGATCGAGAATATTGTAGAACCCTTAAAAGAGGAACTGAATGAAAACAGGAAAGCTTTGCAGGCGACCCGGCGTGAAATGGCACGCCTCCGGAAAGCCATTGATACTGCCAACAGTTGCAGGCATCATGATGATTGTCCTGTTCTTTACGGGATGCGCGAGTACTCGAAAGAGCAGGACGGAGGTGAACCGGAACAGCAGCCTGTCGTCAAGCGCCGACAACGTGTCAAACGTGAGGCGGGGGTTGTTGATGGCGGGGATTCCGAAATCGGCGGTGAGCCTGACGATCCCTCCGGACAGCCTCCGTAAACTTCCCTCCGGTTCGTCCTACCATTCCAGGAACGGGCAGGCGGGCCTGACGGTGAAGAGCGATGCGGCCGGCAATATCATAGCGGAGGCATCCTGCGACAGCCTCCAGCGGCTGGTACTGTGTTATGAGGAGGAACTGACCCGTATCCGTAATGAGACACATGAGGACTCATTCACAGTTGAAACGGAATTTGAACGTCGCTTTAGTCCCGTTAAAATAGCGCTGGCCGCTTTTATAACCGGATGTGTTGCCGGCATAGTATTAACTTTCAAAATCAAGAAACAATGAATAAGAATTTCATGTACGGCGTCGGTGCCGTGAAATACAAGGACTTTGTGGTGGGTTACATAGAGAAGAATTCGTTTGACATGGGCGGGCAGAAACCCGAATCCGCCAAAATCGAGGCGGAGCAGGTGCCGGGAACCCCGGTGCTTATCATTCCCCAGTCGAATGGCAGCATCGCCCCCACGTTCAACGTTATCCAGCTGAACTACGAAAACCTGCATAGCTTGCTGGGTGGTACCATGCACTACAAGGAAGAGGACTCGGAAAAGAAAACCCCGATTGGTTGGACGGCCCCGACGGCAGCCGTGTTGCTGACCGGTCCGTGGGAAATAGCCCTTGTTTCGGGGCAGAGCATCCTGATTCCCAATGGCACGCTACTTTCCAATCTCGGCGGCAAGCTGACCCTGACAGAAACGGCGAAAATCGAATGCACGCTGGAAGTGGCCATGCCGGAAGACGGCTCCCAGCCCCATGGCGTATTCAATACGGATTCTATCCCGGAAGAGTGGAAACAGTATAAACTGCCTCCTGCTGAATCTGCCGCTGCTGCTTCCACTAACCTGGCCGAGGAGTAGCGTATGGACGAAGCTGTCATCAAGCAGATCCAGCGTGAGGGTGCGGACGCGCTGCTGGATATCGGTGTGAGCGTCCCGCTGAAAGCGTTTCATATCCCTTTCAGGAAATCCCCGCTGGAGCTGCGCGTGACCATGAGGCGGCCTTATATGTCCGGTCAGATTCTTTTTGCCCGGACATATTTGTCGATGGGGATCACCAGTGAGGAGATGTGGGGGTTCAGCAAGGAGGAGGAAATGCAGTTTCTGGCCTCTCACGGCAAGGCGGTGAGCCGTATGGTGGCCTATACCCTTTGTCGTGGCCCTTTCAGCCGCCGCGTGCTTTTGCGCCCGGTGGCATGGCTCATAAGGAACTTCATGGAACAGCGTTATCTGGTGGGTGCGATCAAGCGTTTTGTCAGCCTGATGGGTACCGACCCTTTTATACCTATTATCAGATCAGCCGAGCGGACGAATCCGATGAGCTTGAGACTGAGCCAAAGAAAGAAGGGGAGTTAAAGAGCCGTTATGAAGGCTCCCATAGCCCTTTCGGTTTTGTGTGGCAGATTGCCAGTGCCACCGGCTGGAGCGTGGACTATATACTGAACAAGGTGAATTACCAGACCCTGATCATGATGCTTAGTGACGCTCCCCGGTATGTCCGTGACAAGTCCGGATCTTCCGGTCCTGCGGATGAGCGGAGCGCCGAGGATGAAGCGGATGGAATAGTAGGATTTTTTCAAAGCAAGCTAAAATAGATGAAACCGGTACAAATAGAATTCCTTATGGTGGACCATTTGAGCGCCCGTCTTGACAAGGCCGTGGGCAAGATCGAGCGGATGTCCCAGCAGGCATCGTCCGCCAACAGACAGATCCGGGAACTTGACAGGAGCGGTTCCCTGTTGAACAACACCGTCGGCAAGCTGGCGGCCGCCTTTACTATCAAGGAGCTGGTGTCGAACATCACCAAGGTACGCGGCGAGTTCCAGCAGCTGGAGGTGTCGTTTCAGACCATGCTCGGCAGTGCGGAGAAGGCCGACACCCTGATGCAGCAGTTGGTACATACGGCCGCGACCACTCCTTTCGGCCTGGAGGATGTCGCGCAGGGTGCCAAGCAGCTTCTTGCCTACGGGTTTGGAGCGGAGAAAGTGAACGAGACGCTGATCCGCTTGGGTGACATCGCTGCCGGACTTTCCATCCCTTTGAACGATCTGGTCTATCTTTACGGCACCACCATGTCCCAGGGACGGCTTTATACACAGGACCTGAACCAGTTCACCGGCCGGGGCATCCCTATGATCGCCGAACTGGCCAAGCAGTTCGGCGTGGCTGAAAGCAAGGTGAAGGAGCTTGTGGAGGAAGGCAAGGTCGGTTTTCCCGAAGTGCAGAAGGTCATAGAGAGCCTGACGGACGAGGGCGGAAAATTCAGTGGTCTGATGGAGGCACAATCCAAAACGATAACCGGACAGATCTCCAATATAGAGGATGCCGTTTCAATGATGTTCAATGAAATCGGGCAACAGTCGGAAGGTGTCATCAACACCACGCTTTCCGGTGTTTCCTACATGGTGGAGCATTACGAACGTTTCGGCCGTATCCTGCTCGGGCTTGTCGGTACGTATGGTGTGTACCGGACCGCCGTCATGACAGTCACGGCCGTGAAAGGCTGGGCGGTGGCTGCGGAGGCGTTGCATTACAACTGGCTCCTGCTGGTTGAGAAAGCGCAGAAAATGCTCAACCGGACCATGCTTTCCAATCCCTATGTGCTGGTTGCGACCCTGCTTGCCGGTGTTGCCGTGGCACTGATCTCCATGAAGACGGAAACCGAACGTTTGCAGGAATCCGAGGAAAGGTATCAGCAGCAGAAGCAGAAAACCATAGAGGCCGAGGAAGAGCACAGGCGCAAAATAGAGGAACTGTGTTCCATTGCCGGGGATGAAGCCGTGTCCACGGATGCCCGGCGTGAGGCGCTAAACAAGCTGGAACAGAAATATCCGGATATATTCTCCAAATACGACACCGAGTATGAGAAACTGAAGAATATCAAGAAAATCAAGGAAGAGATAGCCCGATTGGAAGCCGGTGAGTCCATATCCAATCCCGCCAATGAATTGAAACGTGTGGATGACAGGATAAAAGAACTTGAAGGCAAGACCCGGTTGGCAACCGAATATTACCAGGACAGCTACGGGCGGCAAAGAGCCCGATATGTCCGGAAATCCGCACGTTCAAGGGATGAGGAGGCAGAGCTTCAGAATCTGTACGGAAAACGCAAGAGCCTGAACGGACAAATCCGCAAGGACGAGGTAAATGCCTATTTCGAAAACCTGACCGGTGTGAGTAACGAGACCCTTGCACAGCAGATAAAGCAGCGTAGAACCCTGCTTGCCCGGATGTCTGTCCAGGAGAAGGAATACGGAAAGATTACGCAGGGTGACGAAAATCTTACCGGAACTTATTCCCGTGACGAACTGAAGTATCAGCTGAACAAACTGGTTTCGGAACAAAACCGGCGTAACCTGCCCACGGATTCAAGCACTGACTGGGTGGCTGCGGCAAAAGAGAAATACCAGGATGCGCTCAAGGCTTATAACGCCTTTCTTCAGGAAACGTCCAACAGCCTTTCCCGTGAGGAGTTTGAGAAGAAGGCGAAAGAACTGAAGGATGCCGTCGATACCGCCAAAAAGGAGTACGACAAGGTCAAGCCCGGTGAGGATAAGGATTCCGAGGCCGAACGGAAGAAGGCGGACAAGGCGGAGAAAGAAGCCCAACGCCGCAAACAGGTTTCTGAAAAGCTGGGCCAGGAACTCGCCGGGCTGCAAAGGAAGAATGACGAGGCGGAGATTGAGATGATGACCGAGGGGCTGGAGAAGAAGCTGCGCCAGATAGACAATGAATACCAGGCACGCAAGGATGAAATAGCCAGGCAGGAAGCCGGTTGGAAACGTGACAACGCGAAAGCGGGGCAGTCCGGTTCGCTGTCGGAAGATCAGCAGTCCGAAATAGACAAGGCCCGTGAGCTGAACGAGTCCGGCCGACAGAAGAAAATAGCGGAAGCTTATCGGGAAGAGTTCGGAGTGATGCAGGAATATTTGCAGGCCTACGGCACCTTCCAGCAGCAGAAACTCGCCATCGCGACCGAATATGCGGAAAAGATACAAAAGACGACGTCCGGCAGCGAGAAGCTCTCTCTCGGTGTTGAACGTGACAGCAAACTTGCCGGCATCGAAGTGCAGGAACTGAAAGCCCGTATTGACTGGGGTACTGTCTTCGGTGAATTCGGCGGGATGTTTTCCGATATGATAAAGCCTGTATTGGCGGATGCCAGAAAATACATGCTCACTGACGAGTTCCGAAATGCCGACCATGCCAGCCAGGACGCGCTTGTCTCTGCCGTCCAGCAGATGGAGAGGGCTTTGGGCGGTTCCGGCAAGGTCAGTTTCAAGAAACTGGGTGCCGAGGTTACTGCCTACCAGAAAGCCCTTTCAGACCTGAAGGAGGCACAGGCGGTGTATGCGGACACCTATACGGCACTCATTGCCGCCCAGAAATCATACATTGAGGCGCAACAGTCCGGAACCGAACAGGAGAAGGAGTCCGCCCGGCAAGCCCTGGAAACGGCGCAGGCTAATGCCGATGCCGCGAGTGAGAATATAAACGCCTTGCAGGAAACGGCTGACAGTGCCCGGCAGTCCCTCTCGAATACTGCCTCCGGTCTGAAGACCAGTATGGAGAATGTGAGGGACGGATTGCAGCAGATTGCCTCCGGCAGTATCAGCGGGGCGTATAATGGCCTGATCACACTCGGCAAAGGTGCCAAGGAAGTGGACGGCAAACTGGGCGAGGCTTTCGGAAAGGTTTCCGAAACACTTGAGGATGTGCCTGTTGTCGGCTGGATTGTAAGTATTATAGACCTTTTCAAAGATGGTTTGAGTGTGGTCATCGGTGGCCTGCTCGACGCGGTGTTCAATGCCGTGAGCGGTATTCTTGACGATGTGCTTTCCGGTGATCTTTTTGTGACTATCGGAAAATCGCTGCTTTCCGGTGTGGGCAAGATATTCGACGCATTGACCTGGGGCGGATTTTCCTCCTGGACGACTTCAAGCAATGCCAAAGAGGTCCAGGAAACCATCGACCGGCTGACCGAGCGCAACGAGACCTTGCAGACGGCTATCGAGGACCTGACGGAGGAGATCAAGGCGAGCAAGGGTACAAAGTCCGTGGCCGCCTACCGGGATGCCTACAGGCTCCAGCAGGAGACGAACTCGAACTATCTGGACATGGCCATGTCGCAGGCCGGCTATCACGGTTCGCATCACAGCTGGAATTATTACTGGGGCGGTTTCTCACAGGAACAGATTGACCGTTTGAGCGGTCAGATCGGGCGTAGCTGGAACGGTGACATCTGGAACCTAAGTCCGGAGGAGATGAAGAAGTTGCGCAGTAACGTGGACATGTGGACGCAGATCCAGGATACCGGCAAGGGCGGATATGGAGGTCGTCTGACCGAGAAGCTGGATGACTATATCGACCAGGCGGGCAAGCTGGAGGAACTTACCGACCAGCTGTATGAAGGTCTCACCGGTATTTCCTTCGACAGCATGTACAGCAGTTTCGTGGATAACCTGATGGATATGAAGTATGATGCCGCAGCCGCGGCGGAGGACATATCCGAGTATTTCATGCGTGCGATGCTGTCAAACAAGATCGGTGAGCTGTATTCCGACAAGCTGAAAGGCTGGTGGGAGAAATTCGGCAAGGCGATGGAAGACAATGACCTTACAGAAGCCGAGCGTAAGGCCCTCCAGGACGAGTACATGAAGTATGTCGAGGAAGCCATCGCTCTTCGTGACAATCTTGCCGCGGCCACCGGGTACGATAACTCGGGCGGTACGAGCCAGAGCGCCAAAACCGGCGGTTTTTCAGCCATGACACAGGACCAGGGTACAAAACTGGACGGCATGTTCACCAGCGGGTTGCAACACTGGTCGAGCATCGATGAGAAGATGGAGAGCGTCATCGACAAGATGAACACCGCCGAGGGGCATCTTGCCCGTATCGAGGAGAACACCGGCACGAGCGCGTCGCACCTTGGCAAAATAGAGGAAGAGATTCGTAAAATCAATCGTGACGGAGTAAAATGCAAATGATATGGAAAAGATATTAGGCGGTCTGGTACTTGTCAACGGTACCGACATCTGGAGTACATACGGGGTGTTCCTCGTTGAGGACAAGCGCGGCGGGATGGATAACCTGACCGCCATCCTGACCCCGAGCAAGACGAAAACGGACACGGCTGTGAATATCCGGGAGGAGGACGGGGAGAAATATTCCTCCGTGCTGACGCCCAGGAACGAGGCCCGTGACGTGACGCTTCATTTCGCCCTGTTTGGCAAAACGCAGGCCGGCTGGCTGAAGAAGTATTTCGAGTTCATCAATTTCCTGAAGAAAGGCCGTGACGGGTGGCTTGAGATTTCCTTTCCCCAACTTGCCCTGACTCTCCGTGTGAAATATACGGATTGCAGCAAGTTCCAGCCTCTGACCTATCTCTGGAAGGAAGGCGTGCACGCCGGCAAGTTCAAGGTGAAGTTCCGGGAACCTGTCCCGGTCATATAAATGTGATTCAAACCCTATTCAAACGACGTTTAAACAAGATACAGACATGCTGACCATCTATGACAGCAACGGCAACAGACGGACCGATATCGAGGCGGGCGACAGCTCCACCCAGGTGAAGGAGGTGCAGGGTGACAATGTCCTGACACTCTCTTTCACGCATTACGAATATATCGCCCTGGACGTGAATGACCGGGTGGACTTTGAGGGTGAGCGCTACTGGCTGACCGAACGGTACATCCCGAAGCAGAAGAGCGGCCAGGAGTGGGTATATGATTTGAAGTTTTACGGTATCGAGAGCCTGGTGAGACGTTTTCTTGTGCTGGAGACCACCGACGGGAACACCGAGCCTGTGTTCACGCTGACAGCGACTCCGCGTGAACACGTGGCCATGATCGTGAAGTGTATCAATGACGGAATGAACCACACCACCGACTGGAAAGTGGGGCGGGTGGACGGTACGGACCTTATCGTCATCGATTACGAGGGGAAGTACTGCAACGAAGCCCTGAAAGAGATAGCCGAAGCGGTCGGCGGGCAGGCTGAATGGTGGGTGGAAGGCCAGACCGTGAACGTGTGCCGGTGTGAGCATGGCGAGGAAATAACGCTGGGCTACGGGAAGGGACTGACCGGAATCGAACGCGACACGACGGGTACCGACAATTTTTATACCCGGTTGTTCCCGGTAGGCAGCACGCGGAACATAGATCCGTCAAAATACGGGCATAGCCGCCTGATGCTTCCGGGGGGCAGGCAATATGTCGAGATACATACGGAGGAGTACGGCATCTATGACCGTTACGAGCAAGACGCCTTCAGCGGCATTTATCCCCGCAGGATCGGGGCTGTCAGCAGTGTGCGCAGCGAAGATGTGAAAGATGACGACGGCAACCCTTTCACGGTCTATTATTTCAGGGACGACAGCCTGAATTTCGATCCGAACGATTACGAGCTGCCCGACGAGACCAAACGTGTATCGTTCCAGGACGGTGACCTTTCCGGACTGGGGCAGGGTGAGGACCACTATTTCGAGGTGAATTTCAACAGTGCCACCCGTGAGTTCGAGATTATTACGATATGGCCCTATGATGATGACACGCAACTCCCCGGCGGCAAACTTATTCCGAAATCCGGTGACCGTTATATTCTCTGGAATATCCGTATGCCGGACGAATATTACCCGCTTGCCGAGGAGGAGTTTCTTACGGCGGTGGAACAGTTCAATACCGAATGCTGGCAGGATCTTGCCGTTTACAAGGCCCCGACCGACCATGTGTGGATTGAGGAGAACGGTGTTTCCCTGTCCGTAGGCCGCCGTGTGAGACTTGAAAGCGAGGAGTATTTCCCCGAAACCGGTTATCGCAGCAGCCGCATCACGAAAATTACCCGGAAGGTGAACCAACCCGGGGAGATGGACATCGAGATCAGCGATGCCCTGCATAGTGGTGCGTTTGAACGGGTGAATGACAGTATCGGGGAACTGAAAAACTATACGAAGTCAAAGGCGGAGGGTGCCGCGCTTCCTGACATTATCCGTAGCTGGGACAAGACACTGCCTACGGACAACAATCTTTTTTCCGCGCGGAGAAGTCAGGCGGAACACATCAGCAAAAAAAAGAATGACCGTGCAAAGGGGAAGATCACCTTCGAAGCGGGAGCCTCTTTCGGACAGGAGGATAATGCGGGTATTGATGACAAGGGCAATGCCGAGTTGCTGACCCTTGTCGTGCGTGAGTTCCTTCGCAGCCCGAAATTCGTGGACGGTCTTTTCGGTGAGGGGTGGCGGCTGTGGATGGAGGACGCTTTGTCCCATCTTACCATCGACAAGCTGACGGTACGCCAGGTCATGGTAGTATTGGAGCTGCTTATCGAGAAGGTACGCAGCGTTGGCGGCCAGCTGTGCGTCAGCGCCGCCAACGGGAAAATAAAGACCGCCGTACTTGAGGACGGTTACTGGAGGATCACTTTCGAGCAGGACAACAGTTTCCAGGCCCATGACCTGATGCGCTGCGCCACGTTCAGCGGCGGGAACCTGAAAGGGTACTGGGTGGAGGTGGCCGGCGTGGAGGGTGACTCCATCCTCGTGCCTGAAGGGGAGTTCGGTGCTTCCCTTCCGGAGGCGGGCGATGAGTGCGTGTTGATGGGCAACACGGAGAACCCGCTGCGGCAGAACCTGATCCTGATCTCCGCCACCGAGGACGGTCAGCCCCGCGTGGACGTGATGGACGGGGTGAAGGCGAAGAACTTCACCGGCTGCCTTCGTGCGCGCCTGGGCAACCTGGACGGCATCAGCGATGACTGGTTCCCGGCTGACAACCAGCCGCACGGCAACGGCCTTTACAGCGACAACGCCTACCTGCGCGGGACTTTCCTTCTGGTGACCGGTGAGGACATCAAGACCAAGTTCGAGATCGTGGAGGGGCGCATCACCAGTGCGGTGACCGCCCTAAGGAACGACTTCGCCACGGAGAAGGGCTACCTGAACAACCCCGCCTTCGATGACGGGCTGGAGAAATGGAACACGGAGAACGAGACGGTGTTCTTCCTGGCAGGTAACAAATGGATCTGGGCGAACAACAACGTACTGACCAGAAAGGGCGACGGGGCGAGCGTGACGGTGGATGACGGGCGGACGGTGGTGCGCATCCGTAACAAGTACATCCTCCAGAAACGGGCGAATTTGAAAAGCATCCCCTCCATGCCTGTGAACGGTGACGGGGAGAAGGAGGCCGTGCCGGTGTACCTTTCTTTCTTCTACCGCTGCGCAACCAAAGGGACTCTAAGAGTCCAGTTCCTGGACGTTGACAAGACGGGTTTCGCGAACTTCAACAGCCTGGAGGTGGAGGAGGAACTGTCTGCAACTGATGGTTATGTGCAGTACACCTGTAGCGGACTTTGGAACGGTACCGGTGATTTCAAACTGTCCTTTACCGGTGACATCTACCTGTACATGCTCGTGCTGTCCACTGACAAGGTGGAGAGCCTTGCACACCGCTACCGGACGCTTTTCGAGCAGTCGGAGCGTCTGGTGAAGATAACGGCCGCCGTCTTTGACCGTGACGAGAACATGCTGGAAGAGACCGGCCTTGTGGTGAAGCCTGAAGGCGCGGGCATCTACGCCCAGGATGCGGACGGGAAACTGGCGCTTATCGGCGTGAGTGTGGACGAGACGGACGCTGACGGCAACAAGATCAGCGTGGTGAAGCTGACCGGGGACCATATCAAGCTGGAGGGCCTTGTGACGGCCAACGATAATTTCAAGATCCTGGAGGACGGGAGTATCGAGGCCAAGAACGGGAAATTCACGGGCGAGATCGATGCCGATACCGGCAAGATAGGCTATTTTTCCATCGATAGTCAGGGGCTTTATTACGGAGACCTGTCCAAATGGACTGACCTCAGTTACAAGCAGGACCTG
>OHGG01001114.1_pt1 | contig 11424 bp, 10 predicted proteins | sample 1567641 | NCBI WGS metagenome assembly OHGG01 (sample SAMEA3879561, study PRJEB24766) | human gut metagenome | biome: human-associated habitat; feature: feces | place: USA | collected 1985/1987
TGCAGTTAAATTATGAATTTGACAGGCAGCTTGAGCTTGAAAGAGCTGATGCTATCGAGGAAGGCTTAGAACAAGGAATAAAGCAAGGCTTAGAACAAGGAATAAAGCAAGGCTTAGAACAAGGGATAGAACAAGGAATAGAACAAGGAATAGAAAAAGGTGAAAATAAGATGTTGTTTACTTTGGTAACAAAGGGCAAGCTCGATATTGATACTGCAGCAGAGGAAGCAGGTGTCAGTGTCAGTGAGTTTGAAAAATTGATGAGTGAAGCAGGCTATAAGGTGCCTGAGACTGTGTAGCATCAGGTATGAATAATTTATCAAAATGTAAATAGCAAAAATCCGCTAACCATTGAAGGGTAAAGTGTTTTCTGGTTTTCTTGGGAACTGAGGTGTTGAGGTAGTGAAACTTGATACTACCTATCACATAGAAGAGTGTATTATTATGAATATATATTTAAAAATTATTGGGATTCAATTTTTGGCATTAATTTTTGGAGGTATGTTACTCGAAATATTGTTTGATATTCCAGAGTGGTTAAGTTTAGTCATTGTAGGATTGATATTTTTTTGCACATATTTTGCAGTTCAAATAAGGTGCTCAATTAATAAATCTTCGGGAGAGGTTTCCAGCGATGGAATTGCGGGAGCAAGGTTGTGTGGAATTTTTATTTCTTCAATTTTACTGCCTTTCATTTTGGGAATATATATATATCAGGCAATAAATATCATAATGATATTAGCTGGAGTATTACTATTGTTGATTTGTAGAAAAAATATATCGAGCTTTTTTTTTGAAAATAAATGGAAAAAAATTTTCTGGATGATATATTTGGGATGTTTGTTTTTACTATGTGGGGTTTTCTCAATATTTGCATGTATGGACATTGCACCATGTATTGGGTTGAAGGGAGTTCCAAGGATAGTGGCGATCGGAATTTAGGCAATTGTAGTTAGGTCTACACTTCCACCAAACACGCTACTTTCGAGATTTGCAACAAATAATTATAAGATAAATGCAAATAAATAGAGGTATTCAAGTGCAATGAAATGGATGGCCCTCAGGCGATTAATTTAAAATAATTTGCCTGAGGGTTTTGTTATACTACGACATTTAGTACATCGTTTTCGAAATAACTATACCACTCACTTGTCTGCAAATCCGATTGCACAGGCATAAAAGCCTCGGCGTAGCCCGCTACGCCTACATTTTTATACCTGCACACTCGAATCTGCATCCTGCGTGATTGGTATAGTTATTTACGAAACGATGTACTAGTCGCATATTATAAATTTACCCCTACATTTATGAAAAATTCGGCTAATTTTACAATTGAGTCATTTATCCCAATGTGGTAGAATAACAACGTTCAATCAAAAGTGGAGGAATTGGATTTCGAAAAGTTAAAAACTTTAGCGCCATGCACCGGCAGGTACGTAAAAATGATGCCGGTTAACGAGGTTTCAGGTTATCGAAAATTCGGCGGATGCCTGGACGCATATATGGATGCGTATCTCGAGCCAAATATGATGGAGACATCAAAACAAAGCGAGAGAACCATAAAATCAAGTAGCTATTCAGTACAGAACAGTTACATATTTGTACATTTAAAATTATATATCGAAAAGGAGATCTAACACTATGTGTGGAATTATAGGATTTACAGGCCGTTTAGAGGCACAGAAGATTTTGACGGAAGGACTCGCAGCGTTAGAGTATCGTGGATACGACAGTGCAGGTATTGCTTATTTTAAGGATACAGGCAAGATTTCTATTCGCAAAACCGTCGGAAAGGTTAAGGATCTTCTCGCTATCTGCGATGATGAGAACAATTCAACCTGCGGAATCGGACATACAAGATGGGCAACACACGGTGGAGTTACCAATGCCAATGCTCATCCTCACAAGGTTGGAAATGTCGCACTCATCCACAATGGTATCATTGAGAACTACCACGAGATTGTAAACAAGTATGATCTTGCAGACTCTCTTATATCTGAGACAGATACAGAGGTAGCAGCGGCTCTTATCAACAAGCTCTATGACGGAGATCCAAAGGCTACTATTAAGAAGGCAGTAGCAGAGCTTCAGGGTTCATTTGCGTTCTGTATCATGTTCAAGGATCAGCCGGGAAAGATTTTTGCTGTCAGAAATGTAAGCCCAATGGTTGCAACATATTGCGATGACGGAGCATTTATTGCATCAGATCTTACAGCGTTTATCAAATATTCAAAGCGCTATTTTATACTTCCGGAGTACACTATCATGACAATGACTGCTGATGGAATCGAAATGGAGGATTTAGAGGGTAAGAAAGTTGAGCCGGATTATCTTGAGGTAAACTGGGATGTAACGGCAGCTCAGAAGGATGGATATCCGCATTTCATGATCAAGGAAATTCATGAGCAGCCGACAGCTATCACAAGGACTATCACTCCAAGAATCAAGGATTCACTTCCTTGCTTTGAGGATGATAATATTCCTGATTCGTTCTTCGAGGATATAAGCGACATAACAGTTGTAGCCTGTGGTACAGCTATGTATGCAGGAATGGTCGGAAAAGCTCTTTTAAAGAACAAGTTTGGTATTCCTGTTTCTGTTGAGATTGCATCAGAGTTCAGATATGAGCAGCCTGTTCTCACAGACAGGTCAATGGTTATTTTTGTGTCACAGTCAGGTGAGACAATCGATACCTTAGAGGCACTTCGTCTGGCTAATAAATATACTAAAAAGACGCTTTCTATCGTAAATGTAAAGGGTTCAACAATAGCCCGTGAGAGTAACTATGTACTTTATACACACGCAGGTCCTGAGATTGCCGTGGCAAGTACCAAGGCATACACAGTTCAGGTGGCAAGCTTTTACCTGATTGGATGCAAGCTTGGTCTTGTATCCGGCCGTATGACCAAGGAAGAGGCAAAGACATTTATTGAGAATCTGCAGGAGGTTCCAAATCTCATTGAGTCAGTTATCACACAGGCACCTGAGATTGAACAGCTTACGAAGAGAATGACAAATGCTACAAATGCGTTTTACATAGGACGAGGACTTGATTATGCATTAAGCATGGAGGGCGCACTCAAGCTCAAAGAGATTTCTTATATTCATGCTGAGGCTTATGCAGCAGGAGAGTTAAAGCACGGTACAATCGCGCTCATCAGCGAGGGTGTTCCGGTTATCGCAGTTGCTACACAGAGCCATGTATACAGCAAGGTCATCTCAAATATCCGCGAGGTAAAGGCGAGAGGCGCATACGTTATCCTTCTTAGCAAGGATAAGGATATTACAGATAAGTCAATCTGTGATGTGCATATCTCACTCCCACAGGCACCGGATGAGTTTGTGATTTTCGAGTCAGTTATAATCTGTCAGCTTATCGCTTACTACACATCAACAGGAAAGGGATTAAACCCTGACCAGCCACGTAACCTTGCAAAATCAGTTACAGTAGAATAAATAATTTCCCCGGACATTTATACGATGTCCGGGGATTTTTTCATGCTTGTGAGACACAATGCAGCATATGTAAGACATCAATGTATATGTCAGTGATTTGCACGGCAACAACACATTTTGTTAAAAAATTGTTAAAAAAATAACGAAAACTGCTTTACACACTTCTTGCACGGTGGTATGATACATAAATGCGGGTTACTCATACGAGAATCCAGCAGCCATACAATTTTCATGTGCGCTTTTATGCCGTGTGACAGAATCACAGCATAACAGAATTAGGACGAGACCCATATGGGCTTTTACCAAAAGGAGGAAAAACAATGCGCAATTCAAAAACAAACGAACTTGTACTGACAGGTTTATTCACAGCCATTATCATTATCATGGCATTCACACCACTCGGATATATTCCGCTCGTAGTTATCAACGCTACGATTATTCACATTCCGGTAATCCTTGGTTCACTTTTCTGCGGACCTAAAAAGGGAGCATTCCTTGGATTTGTATTCGGATTTACCAGTTGTCTAAAGGCAACTATAGTTGGAGGAACTCTTTCATCCTTTGTATTTTCGCCGGTGCTTGCCGCATCCCTGGTCGGAACCTCAGGTATATTTAAGAGCTTATTCATAGCATTTGTTCCAAGAATTTTAGTAGGTGTTATACCTTATTTTGTATATATAGGCATCAAAAAGGTGCTTGCGTCAGAGAAGAAAAATCTCTGGGGCACAGTTTTAAATGTGCTCATGTCAGTATTCCTTGCATTTGGAGTATATGCATTCCTCGGCAAGATGTCAGAGTCACTTTCACAGGCAGCCGCTTTAGGAATCGGCATAGCAGTCGGAGCTGTAGTATTTATAGTAGTTGAGGCTGTATTTATCAGAAAGAGCACACAGGTTATTCCGTTTGTATATGCAGGTGTAGCCGGTGCCATGACCAACACACTGCTTGTAATGGGCTCAATCTTCGTGCTTTACAAGGATGCTTATGCAGATGCAATCGGTGTGGCAGGAAACGCGGTGCTGGGCGTTATCACCGGAGTCATCAGCTTTAACGGAGTAATTGAGGCAATAGTTGCAGCAATCATCGTATACCTTGTTGGATTGGTTTTAAATACTATCAAACCAATTGCAGCAAAATAAATTCAGATAGATTTAAAATAAATGTGAAATTGTATGTACGGCGGACTGATAAGGTCCGCCTGTTTTATAAGCAGTTGGACTAGGAACGGTAAAAAAGCATTTGAGTTAAAAGAAAGGCATGATACAAGGTGAAACATATGCATGAAATAGACATAATGGATATCGGCGGCTTCAAAATAGGCCAAGCCGAGGACACTAAGGGCTTGACCGGCTGTACGGTATTTCTTTTTGATAAACAGTCACCGGCGGGAGTTGACATAAGGGGAGGCGGACCGGCTTCGCGGGAGACACCACTTTTAAATCCTGTGGCAGACGCAAAGGGTATCCATGCTCTTGTACTGTCAGGCGGCTCTGCCTTTGGTCTGGATGCAGCGGGAGGCGTGATGAAGTATCTCGAGGAGCGTGATATAGGCTTTGATGTGGGAGTCACAAAGGTGCCTCTTGTGGTGCAGTCGTGCATTTTTGACCTGGTAATAGGTGATAAAAATGCAAGGCCTGATGGCAAAATGGCATACAAGGCTTGTGAGAACGCTTCTTATGATACCTTTTTACAGGGAAATTATGGAGCCGGAATGGGCGCAACAGTCGGCAAATATATGGGGCGTGAGCGCAGCATGAAGAGCGGAATAGGAGCCTATGCAGTACAGCTTGGAGAACTAAAGGTTGGAGCAGTGGTGACACTGAACGCACTTGGTGACATATATGATATAGATACAGATAAGAAAATTGCCGGAGCACTGGATGAAAATGGGCTGCTTTTTGATGATGAGACAGCGTATTTTGAGGCAGCGGCGAAGATTCAGAATATGTTTACAGGAAACACCACAATTGGTACAATAATAACAAATGCAAAGCTTGACAAGACCGCACTCAACAAGGTGGCATCCATGGCTCACAATGGCTATGGCAGAGCAATCAGACCCGTTCACACGATGGCTGACGGAGATTCAATCTATGCTGTATCAGTGGGCAGTGTGCCTGCCGATATCAATCTGGTGGGGCCAATGAGTGCCTATGTCATGGCAAAGGCCATTGCCAATGCAGCTAGAAGTGCAAAGTCTGTGGATGGCTACAAAGCATTTTGCGATGTAAACAAAAAATGACTGCAGAATAATAGTTTTATACAGAGGTGAAAATCATGTTAAAAGGAAAAACAGTAGTTTTGGGAGTGACAGGAAGCATAGCGGCATACAAGATAGCAAACCTTGCGAGTATGCTTGTAAAACAGCACGCCGATGTCAACGTCATAATGACACACAATGCAACAAATTTTATAAATCCAATCACATTTGAAACGCTCACAGGCAACAAGTGCCTCGTGGACACATTTGACAGAAACTTTGAATTCAATGTAGAGCATGTGGCGCTCGCAAAGAGAGCAGACATCTTTATGGTGGCACCTGCATCAGCCAATGTGATAGGCAAGATGGCAAACGGAATCGCAGACGATATGCTTACCACCACAATACTTGCAGCCAAATGTCCTAAGCTTGTTTCTCCTGCCATGAACACCAATATGTACGAGAACAGGATTGTGCAGGACAATATCAAAAAGCTCGAACACTACGGCTTTGAGATGATAAAGCCGGCTGAAGGATATCTTGCATGCGGAGACACTGGTGCAGGAAAAATGCCGGAGCCACAGACACTTTTCAACTACATAATGAGGACAATAGCCTGTGAAAAGGACCTGGCGGGCAAGAATGTACTCATCACAGCCGGAGCGACGCAGGAAAAAATAGACCCGGTACGTTTTATCACCAATCACTCAACAGGCAAGATGGGGCGTGCCATAGCAGAAAACTGTATGCTCCGCGGTGCGCATGTTACACTGGTCAACGCTTCAGTATCGGTTGAGCCACCTATGTTTGTAGATGTGGTAAATGTGACATCGGCTGCAGACATGGCAGACGTGGTGAAATCAAAGGCTGCTGAACAGGATATTATCATCATGACCGCAGCAGTAGCGGATTTTTGCCCATCACATCCGGCTGATGAGAAAATAAAGAAAAATGACAGCTCATATGAGTCTGTAATTGAGCTTGAGCGCACGGAGGACATCCTTTCATACCTCGGAGCACACAAGGCTAAGGGACAGCTTATATGCGGTTTTTCTATGGAAACCCAGAATATGCTTGAAAACTCGAAAGCAAAGCTTGCAAAGAAAAATGCAGACATGATAGTGGCAAACAACCTAAAGGTAGCAGGCGCAGGCTTTGGAACAGATACCAATGTGGTCACACTCATCACGGCTGATGACTGCACAGAGCTTGAAATCATGGACAAGAGCTGCGTTGCAGCAAGGATTATGGACCGGTTGCTAAAGATGTAGAGCTTCGATTTTAGGTTGAGAGTGGGTGCGTGGAGCGGGTGGGATGCGGATTATATATCCCACATGTTCGGAAATTTCGATAAAAGTTGAGTAAGTGCATGGAGCAGTAAGATAAATAGAAGAAGTATATTAGTGCATGGAACGCTCGGTGCACAGATTGTATGTCGCTACGTTCGATTTACGACGTGTCGTGTGGGAGTTATATGCCGTCATCAGCAAAAGCGGCGCGGAAAATACTCGTTCAAGCAGCATAGCCTGAATTTAGATATTGAGGTAAAATGCGCGTTTGATTTTCCGCGCCTGATAAGCTCTGCGGATGACGGCATTTACTCCCACTAGACTAAGGAGTTATGAGAGCGGAGTGATATATAATCTGTGCACTGGGCGCTTCATGCACTTACAGAACCTGAATTCGAAGCGCTCCATGCACAAGCGATTATATAAGCCGTTACACCATGCAGTCCACAGCCGGCAGCTCCCCGGTCACATCGAGGAAGAGATTTGTAAAGGTCTGCTCATAGTAAGGCTCCACCCAGAGCAGGCCGATGCCGAGCGACAGCACGCAAAGCACAAGCATACCGATGAAGCTTACGTTAATGTAAATGACTCTGAGTATGTTGCCGCGAATCAGTTTTATGGCATTAGTCAGACATGCAAATACTGATAAATCATCGCGAGAGAGTACCAGATACAGGTAAAACGGAAACAGAACCAGTACAATAAAGCTGAGCACGGCACTTGCAGCATATAAAGCGATAGCAATTCCCATGGTGTCGCCGCTTAGCTTGAAAAAGTTTCTGGCTACAAGGAAAGGCGCCTTTGCAATCATAGAGATGGCATAATATATGATGTATGCTCCAAAATATCTGTTGGAGTGATTCATAAAGCAGTAGAATACATCGCTGATACGGCACTCTTTCTTTCTTGCCATATTAAGGTGGAAACGTATGAGTCCCATCTGCAGCACGCCGACCACGATAGATAAAAGCACCTCGGCAATGTAGTAGATAACGGTCTGAACCTTTGTGGCATATACATTTCCGAGCAGGTAGGTAAACGGCAGGTCACTAAACAGATTTATGAGTGTGACAGTGAGAAAAACGCTCATGCTAAGTCTGTATCTTCCGTTCAGGTTCTCTCTTGATATTCTTTTTAATTCTTTGGATTTCTTTTTTGGGTTCATTATATTTCTCCTGAAATAATAGTTTTGAATTAATGCTTAAGTTAGGCTTAAATTAATGCTTTGACAATTGTCAGATATATAGCATATACTTGTATTCATATGGTTACACAAAATCACAGGAAGGACCACACATATCATGCAGACAGATGAAACAATCGACAGGTATTTCTATATAACGGGCTGGATATGCATAGCTGTATTTGCGGCTCTTGCGGCAGTGATTGGAGTATGCGGTACGCAAATACTCACAAAGGTGCCTCCATGCCCGCTGCACGCATATACAGGCTACTATTGTCCGGGGTGCGGTGGCACGAGAGCAACATTTGCGCTGCTACATGGACATCTGATAAGGTCGTTTGTACTCCATCCGTTTGTGCCGTATACAGCCGTTTTTGGAGGCTGGTTTATGCTGTCACAGACACTGCAGCGGATAAGCCGCGGCAGGCTGCACATCGGAATGCACTTCAGGCCATTATATATGTGGCTTGCACTTGCCATTATTGTGGTAAACTGTATAGTCAAAAATATGCTTATATTATTTTGCGGTATTCATCTGCTTAAGTAGCTCATTGTAGTCGATACCGGTCAGGTTCTGGTATTCCTTTAATATACCCTCTATGCTTCCATATTCGTGAAGCATGGCGGCAAACGAACCGATATAGATAATAAGAGTGATAACAACAGCGGCAAACGCAATCCAGAATGAGGTCATAGCCATGCTGCTCATTGAGGTGGCACCGCCTTTTGACAGTAACGCAAAAATCATGGCAAGCGAGCCACATATGATAGACACATAAATACAGCTGCACGACGCGATGGCAATTATTGAAAGCACAAGTGCTGCAACCTCCATATTGCGTGAGCGTTTATTGTAGAAATTGTTGTTGGGATTAAAGCCCGGCCCATAATTGTTGCCGAAATTATAGTTATAATCCTGATTATAATCAAATTTTTGTGGATCCATAATCAAATTCCTTTCTATAAAGTTGATTTTATTGTATCACTTCATTTATAATACGAAAAGAATAAGTTTTTTAAAGAGGTAAAAAAATGGATATTATTGCTGCAATTGCAGAAGAACTGCAGATAAAAAAAGGACAGGCCGAGGCCGCGGTCAAGCTGATAGATGAGGGAAATACCATCCCTTTTATCGCCAGATACCGAAAGGAGGCAACCGGCTCATTAAATGATGAGGTGCTCAGAAATCTCTTCGACAGACTGACATATCTACGTAATCTTGAGGACAAGAAGCAGACAGTGCTTGCAAGCATTGAGGAGCAGGGCAAGCTTACGGATGAGCTTAAGAAGGCAATCCTTGAGGCACAGACACAGGTGGCGGTTGACGATTTGTACAGACCTTACCGTCCGAAGAGAAGAACCCGTGCCACAATCGCAAAGGAAAAGGGCTTAGAGCCACTGGCACAGACCATTTTAGCGCAGGAATCGTCTGTTGATATCATGGCAGAAGCAGCTAAATATGTGGATGCAGAAAAGGACGTGGCAGATGAAGCGGCTGCACTTGCCGGAGCAAAGGATATCATTGCAGAGAACGTATCCGACAATGCCGATTACAGAACAAAAATCAGAGAGCTTACCATGCAAAAGGGACGTCTTATATCGACAGCCAAGGATCCAAAGGCAGAGTCTGTCTATGAGATGTACTATGAATTTGATGAGGCTCTTTCCAAGGTGGCAGGTCACAGAACACTCGCAATTAACCGTGGTGAGAAGGAAAAAATCCTCACAGTAAAGATAGAGGCACCGACAGAGGATATCATAAAATATCTTAAAAAGCAGGTTATCACAAATGATGGAGCGCCTACAGCAGCCGTACTCACAGAGGTAGTGGAGGATGCGTACGACAGGCTTATTGCCCCTGCCATAGAGCGTGAAATCAGAAACAATCTGACAGAGGAAGCAGAGGATGGTGCCATAAAGGTATTCGGAAAGAACTTGGAGCAGCTTCTCATGCAGCCTCCAATTGCAGGACAGGTTGTGCTTGGATGGGATCCGGCATTCCGTACAGGCTGCAAGATTTCTGTCGTAGACCCTACAGGAAAGGTGCTCGATACCACAGTAATCTATCCGACAGCACCACAGAACAAGGTCGAGGAGGCAAAGGACGTAATCAAAAAGCTCATAGACAAGCATCATGTCACTCTTATCTCACTCGGAAACGGAACAGCATCGCGTGAGTCAGAGCAGGTGATTGTCGAGCTGTTAAAGGAAATTCCGGTAAAGGTGCAGTACATCATAGTAAATGAAGCAGGTGCGTCAGTATATTCAGCCAGCAAGCTTGCCACGGAGGAGTTTCCGAATTTTGATGTGGGACAAAGAAGTGCCACATCCATGGCGCGTAGACTTCAGGATCCGCTCGCTGAGCTTGTAAAGATTGATCCAAAGTCAATCGGAGTCGGACAGTATCAGCACGATATGAACCAGAAAAAGCTCTCAGAGGCACTCGGAGGAGTCGTAGAGGACTGCGTAAATAAGGTTGGTGTAGATTTAAATACAGCATCAGTTTCACTGCTTGAGTACATATCAGGCATCTCAAAGACCATTGCCAAAAACATCGTGGACTACAGAGAGGAAAACGGTAAATTCACATCACGTCCACAGCTTCTTAAGGTAGCAAAGCTTGGACCGAAGGCATTTGAACAGTGTGCAGGTTTCATGCGTATAAGCGGAGGTGATAATCCGCTTGATGCCACAAGTGTACATCCGGAAAGTTATGATGCTGCAGCAAAACTTCTTGAGATATTAGGATATAATATTTTTGATAGAATTACTAAAGAAGGTCGTAAATATGGAATTCTTTTAGGGCTTATTACTCAAAGACCTAGTGAGTTATCAACAACTAGTTTATCACAATGTTCAAACTTCTTAGTACTTAGACTTCATCATCCTGATGATGTTGATATTGTAAGTAGAATTAGTGCTGCGGTAAATAAAAATATGTTAGAGAGAGTAAAAACTTTACGTTCAGGTATGCCATTGTGTTTTGGAACAGCCTTTAATATTCCCGTAATTGTGGATATGACTTTACCTAATCCAATGCCTACTTCAACTAGTGTTGATGTTGTAAAAGTTTGGTATAACTAAAATGGAAAATGTTGTATATCATGGATTAGTACTTCTGATTTAAAGGTTTTAGAGCCACATAAATCTACACATGGAAATTTTGTTTATGCAACAAACTATAAAGAAATAGCAACTATTTTTGCTAAAAAATATGGTCATGATTTAACTTATGGTATTGGTAGAAGTAATAAAGATGAACCTTGGATAATAACAGAAAGAGTACCAGGTTTTTT
>OHGG01001117.1_pt1 | contig 11407 bp, 9 predicted proteins | sample 1567641 | NCBI WGS metagenome assembly OHGG01 (sample SAMEA3879561, study PRJEB24766) | human gut metagenome | biome: human-associated habitat; feature: feces | place: USA | collected 1985/1987
TGCCTTGTCGGTAGCGGGTGAAATCCCGAATCGGTTATGCTTTCGGAGATGAGTCTTGCGCCTCCTGTTTTTCTACATCGAACGGGTTGCTTTGCGTGACGGTCGTATGCCAGGGGATTCCGATCAGTGTCGATAGATCGACTTTGGCGGATTCGATGTAGCTGCTCAGGATCATATCGCGGGCGTCTGCGTTTTGGAACGGATAGAGTTCGAACGCCGGCAATACGGAAACGAAGTGTTCCATGATTTCTGCCTGGATGGATTCGTAACTCGGCCAGTTTTTGTTCGAGGAGAAACAGTAGATCTGGACCGGAAGGCCGTTGGCTACCGGCGGCAGTGTCCGCACCATCAGCAGCAGTTCTTTGCTGACGAAAGGATGGCGCCGCAGATACATCACCATGTAGGCCCGGAACAGACCGAGATTCGTGTCGATAGTTCCGTTCACCAGACCTTCGGGATTATCCGTATTGGCGACTTTTCCATCGGCTGCCTGCTTCTGTTTTTCGGTTATGAATTGTGCCAGTTCTTTGTCGAAGGCTTTCATTTTCTCCAGAAATTCCGGTGTGCACGGTTTGATGTAATCGAGCTTCAGGGTATATTCGCGCATGATGCGCCGTCCGCCCGAGTCGCTCATGCCCCGCCAGTTGATGAACGAACCCGAAACCAGCGAATAGGGTGGAACAGTCACGATCGTGTTGTCGAAGTTCTGAACCTTCACGACATCCAGGGATATGTCGGTAACGGTGCCGTTTATGTTGTTCTGCGGCATTTCGATCCAGTCGCCGATGCGCAGCATGTCGTCTTCGGAGATCATCACGCCTGCGACCAGTCCCAGAATAGTATCCTTGAACACCAGCATCAATACGGCTGTGAAAGCACCCAGTCCCGTAATCAGGTTGAGCGGCGATTTGTTGATCAGGATCGAAATGATAACGATCACGACGACGCAGTAGAAAACCACGCGGAATATCTGGATAAAGCCCTTCATCGGGCGGTTTTTCAGTTGCTTGTTCTTTTTAAGCTCATCTCCGACCGTGTTCAGTATGGCATTTACGGAGATAATCAGGGCGATGAAAAAATAGATCCAGGTGATCTTCTCGCTCAGGATGAACCAGGCGGAATCTTTGCTGAAAGCGAATGGCAGCAGGGCGGAAACCATCAGTGGCGGAATGATGGCCGTCAGCTTCCGAAATACGCCGTATTTGAACATCGATTCGAAGAATCCGACGCGTTTGCGTTTCAGAATCTTTTTCGCCAGATGCACCAATACGGCGTGGACGATTCCCGCGACGATGAATGCGATAATCACGATTACGATCAGAAACAGGAGTTCGTCCATTTTGTCGAGCATATGGGACGGAATGCCGATCCAGGCGAGGAATTTTTTGATTCCGAACAGGATGGTCAATGCAAAGTCGTTTGTATTCATAAACGGTTGGAAAAATCGAAGTTTGTCGTGTGTGGATTCGTCATTTCGAATCTTATCTTAATTATTATGCAATAATTATTCCTAACGAGGATCGGTCGGGCTATAAGTCGGAGTGTTCGGTTAAAAGATGAGAAATCTGCGGCTTAAAGATGTTTTGCTGCAGATAATAAAGGAGTATTTTGGTTTTTCTGATATTCATTGAAATTAAAAAGATCGCAGGGATTTTGAGTATTATAGTACGTGTATGTCTAATATTTGTTTTTTTCAAAAATAAATAGAATTTGATCGGATGATTTTTGTCTGTTTTGTTGTTTTTACTTTTCTATTTGTTGCTTTTTTCGGGGGGGGGAAATTGAGCTTGGATTTCCATGACCTTTTTTATAATTTAAATTTCGAAAAGGAGAAATTGCTTCTAAAGGATCTCTTCGAAGGTTGTTTAATTTTAAATTATTATTGTTATGAACTTGTTTTTACGTTTTTTGTTCATGGGAGCGGTTTGCCTGCTTCCTTTGGTCGGTTGTAGCGACGATGATACCGAGGGAACGGGGCCAGAGCCGACGTCTGACTTTCAATTCGAGACTTTGGAGCTGACGCAAGGTTCGTTCAAGGTGAAGATAACTCCCGAAGACAAGAATATGACTTACTTTTTCGGAGTGCTCGAAAAGTCGGATTTCAGCCAGTTTGAAAATCTTGAGAGTTTGCAGGCAGCAAACATCGAAAATATAAAAGCCCTCGCGGAGGCTAATGGAGTCGGGGTCGAGGAGTTCTTGCTGGAGGCATTGCTTAAAGGAGAGCAGGAGTGGAAATATAATACGCTTGTTCCGGAGACCGATTATGTCTTTTACGCCTATGGATTATCGACCGAATTGGAGATTCTTACGACTGTCAATACTTATGAATTCAAGACATTGGTCGTCGAGCAAGTAGAGGTGAATTTCAAGATTACGGCTTCGGACGTGACGCCGACGTCGTTTACGCTGAATGTCGAGCCGGACCGAACGGATTGCGTATATTATTACGACATTCTTCTCCCTGCCGTATATATGGATTACTGTGGAGGTGATCCGGCAAATTTACCGGCTTTTGTCGAGAACTATCTTGCAGAGTGGAAAAAAACCGAGCGGTATGCGACTTACACGTTGCCGGAATTCATTGCTGAAGTGACTGTTAGCGGCAAAACTTCCGATTCCTCGTTTGAAAATCTTCTGCCGGAGGGAACTTATTATGCCTTCGCAGTCTGTGTGGCCAATGACGGAACCTGTATTTCGGAGGCTACGGTAGAAACTATTAGGACGAGCGAATCTCCTAAAAATTCTTATACGGTATTCTCCGAAGTCGTTACCGATGTCGCTTATTCGGCTATAGTCACGGCAGAGCAGAGTGAGGCTTTTGCCGTTATGATGGAGCTTCAGGAGTATTTTGCCGACGCCAAATCGGATGCCGAAATCATTCAGACGATTTACGATGCTTATAACCAGAATATTTCCAAATATCTTTATGCGGATGTTGCGAATGTTTCGTTCGGAGGCCTTATTCCCAACGACAAATATTATCTTTTGATCTTTGCATGCAATCCGGACGGATCGCCGAAACTCGACGACAAGATAAATCTCAAGAAAGTCGAGGTCAATACGTCGCCGGCAGCGATGTCCTCGGTCCAATACGAACTTAGCGTATCGAGCATAGCCAAGATCGATGCGATGGTTACGGTAAGGGCTGACGGTAATTATGAAAATGAAACATTCCTTTTCAATTATATCACGAAAGCCGAATACGACGCTATTTCGGGGGACAAGACTGCCGGTCTGAAGGCTCATATGGACGCATTTATCGATGCCAGAGTGAAAGATTGGAACGATTCTCATCCGAATTCGGGCGTGATGACGCGTAAAGAGTTCCTTTCTCGTGCTCTCATGAACGGCAAGGAGGATCTGTTTGTGCCGATAGAGATCGGCGGGCTTACTCCTGGTACTACGTATTATCTGTATGTTTTTGGACTCAAGGCCGACGGTACCTATACGACAGAGCCGGTTACGACCCAATTCACTACCGTTGCGGATCAGGTGACCCTGGCTTCCCTGGAGTTCATCGTAATGTCGTACGGCTATCCGGAGGAGAACCGGGATATGTATAGGGTTTGGACGTATGCGAATAATTCGAAAGAGCACTATTTTCAGTCGTTTGTCGGAGAGGACGAGTGGGCTGGCAAGACGGCTTCCGAAGTGAGGGAGCTGCTCAAAGCGTCCAAGTGGCCCAGTTCAAGCTCATACAAAGTGGACGCACAATTCGGACAGACTTGGTATGGCTATTCCGTCGCTTATGACGAGGCGGGAATTCCCACGAAAGTCTATAAACTTTGGCATACAAGCCCTGCGGATACCGGAGACGGTTTCAATAATATAACAGGAGGAACAATAACAGTGGACATCGAGGAGTTGTCCGAATAGTGATGTTTTTATGAGAACTAAAATCTTATTTTTGATGATGCTTGTTGCAGCCGGTCTTATGACCGGTTGCGGCAAGGATTCCGAGGAGACTCCTACAAAACCGGAAGATCCGGATGATCCGATTCCTCCCGTGACGACGACTTACGAAATAGGGGATTATTACGAGAACGGCTTTGTAAAAGGAATCGTGATATATATTGATTCGGAGGGTAAGAGTGGAACTGTGGTTTCGCTTGATGAAACTGAAGCCGTATGGTCTTACAAATACGAAGAACCAATGGCTTCTTTCCCACAGACGGGGCGATATAATACGGATTGTGTATATAATATGGAAGGATGGCGGGAGAATTATCCCGGGTTCCTGTGGTGCAGTGAAAAGGATGTTATGGGAGTTAAAAACTGGTATGTGCCGGATCAGAGAGAGTTAGGGCTTTTGTACGAGGCTTATTCCGGAGTGAGAGGAGGAGGCAGCCTGTCTGACGACAAAATAAGGAAGAACAAGCAGCAGTTTAACGACACTCTCAAGGAGAAGGGCGGTGTCCCGTTGTCCGATGCAGTCTATTGGACTTCCGCCGAATGCTCGGCGCGGATGGCTTATGCGTTCGATATGGCATCCGGAGCCATGATCGAGATTCCTCAGGAACTGGATAAGGGGATGAAATACAAATTCCGGGCTATGGCTGATTTTAAATTTTAAATATTTTGGTATGAAAAAAATTATGTTATTTTTCGTCGCCTGTATTTCCTGTATTACTGTGGCATGCGATAGTGACGACGACGGTACGAAAGGAGATGATAATAAATTTCCGGCACCGGAAGTGACATTCAGCGCGATTACCGGTGTCTCTTTTACTGCCGGGTGGAATGCCTTGGAAACAGCGGATTCATACAGATATGAGGTTTCGTATGAGGAAGACGGCCAAGTCGTTGCTGTAGCTGCACAGAACACCGAGACGACGACTTTTTCTTTGGACGGGCTTCTGCCTGCTACGGATTATTCGGTCCGAGTGGTTGCAAAGGCCGAAGGAAAGACCATTTCGGATTGGTTTTCCGGAACTGTAAGGACTTTAGGAGGTGAAAGCGTAACATTTACCGTTACACCTTATGAGCGCTATATTGAGAATGCGTTTATTTATCCTTACGCCGAAGTGAAACCTTCCGATTCCGAGGTATATTATTGGGTAAGTGCTATTCCTTCCAATAGCGAACGAGATCCGAAGGAGTGGATGCAGGAGGATATCGATTATTATATGGAGTTGGGCAAAACTTGGGACGATCTTGTGGCGGATAAATTGATTTTGAAAGGTGATGCCGAAAGTGTTCCTTTTGCTTTTACCGGTTACGATCATTATTATTTTATTGTTGCGCCGGTTGGAAAAAATCTTTCCGAAATAGTCGTCAGTGGCGAGGTTTCTCGTAGTTATAGATTTTGGTACGAGGCTCGGGAAGTGCAGATGCTGCATGAATCGACTTACGAACAGTTTGCCGGAGAGTGGCTGTTGCAGACATCCGGTACTGTAAAGGAGGAGAATGGATCACTCGATGTACAGGAAGTGGGTGAAGAATTTCCGGTTACCATTTCTCCTGCTGATGATAAGAAATCGTTTTATCTCAAGGGATGGGGCGGGGATCGAAACAAATTCCGGGATTTTGCGATAAAAATGGATTTCGAACCGGCGGAAGACAATTATCATAAGATAGGTATATCTTTTCCTCAGGACATAGAGACGGAGGGGGATATTGTATGGAAGTATGTTTCCTGGTACAATTTTGTCGGAACTGTCGGTGACGAAAAAGTGTATACTTATTTGCCTTATGATGATAAAATGTATGAGAATATGCCTTCGTGGTCGAAAGGATTCATCGGTTTTATGGGAAATCTCAATAAGACTGTGATTAAGATTTGTCCGCTGTATTATATGGATGGGAACAATGAAGGTGCTTATATAATGTCTATGTGGCCGTATGGAATCAGTTCTACGGGAGATGTCGAGCAAGACAAACTGCTTAATAACAAATATGAAGATCCGGTTGGTCCTTATTATTTGATAAGAAAGGATGTGGCGGACGGTCTTGTGTTGCAACTGCCCGATACCGAAGAACCGGATGCCGACGTTGCCGGGCTGTTGAATGCACTGCAGAGTGTGCGGCAGGCGAATACTCCTCGTGAGGTGTTCAGTGTGAAACGTTGATAATGTCCGATAACTTTTCGGGATTTGAATTTGAGAGAGCGGTATCCGAATTAAGATATCGCTCTCTTTTTTGTTTTTATAAGATTTGTCGGTTTGTTGCCTTGTCAAGGGGGGGCCATACCTGATTTTTGCCTGCAAAGCGATCCGAATTGTTATTCGAAGTGCTTGGACGATCGGAGTATTGTTGCTTTAGTCTCAAACATAATTTTCACAGTTTTTAACGAGTCGCGGAATAAGTCATTAGAATTAATACAAGTCTTTTGTCCTATGATATAGGTTTTTGAAACTGTTTCAAACTCATATCGAATTTTATCATTGGGTACGAAAATATATTTGCCATTGGAATTTTATAGCTATCATGAAATCTTCTTGGTGCTTTTTTCGGGACTTGAATGCTCTTCACTTGTCGTTTTGCAATACCTGATTCTTTCTTCGAAGACCTTTGAAACCGGCAGATATATAATTATCGTATTGATTTTTGATTGTGTGCTTTGAATGTTTCAGTTAAGGAATGGCATTCGGAACATTTTGTTCCAGATAACGATCCGATCCCGTTTGAGCGATAACGTGTTTCCCTGCCTTATCCAGCTCTCGATATGTGCGAAGCGACGCAGATTTATGGTATCGAGGGATAAGTTGAGCGCTTTGCAACTCCTATTTGCTCCCCTTTTTGCTGCGTCCCGTTGTTTCGGATCGATAAACCGATGGATACGCATCTCTTTTCTTTCTCCATTTACTGTGAGTCGTAATGTGATAGGAACTTCACCATTACGATTTGTCTTTGTTTTACACAGGTAGAATAAAACGCTGAAAGAGGTCTTTCCATAATATATCTTTTTAGTTACGAACTTACTCTAAAAGTCTATGGCTGGTAAGATTCAAAGTACAGTAGCTGAATGCTTCGAGCACAAAATAGGGGGGGGGCTCTTCCTCTGATTATTAGCTGCTTTTGGAGAGCATTTCGAACCTTTTTTAGGATACAGAAAAAGAAAAAAGCCTTGTAAATATACTTTACAAGGCTTTGCAATCATTTGCTTCGATATTTTGCGGTATGGACGGGACTCGAACCCGCGACCCCCTGCGTGACAGGCAGGTATTCTAACCAGCTGAACTACCACACCGTTTGCTGATTGCGAATGCAAAGGTAGTACAAAAATCTGTATCTCCAAACTTTTTTCTCACTTTTTGAAGAAAGAAAATTGCACGCTTCCGTAACTTCTTGATTGCCAAAAGTGAGGGTCGGACGAAAAATTTATGTTTTTCGAATGTTCGAAAACGAGAAACCCATCCGGTTTGAGTAAATCGCGTTCCAGTACCAGCCGGATGACCTCTTCGCTGCCCTCCAGATCGTAGGGCGCGTCCGAAAAGATCAGGTCGAACTGCTTCGCACAGCTTTTCAGGTAGAGGAATACATTGGCTTTGACGGCGAACAGATTGTCGATTCCCAGGTCGGCGGCCGTTTTTTTGATGAAGTTATAGTGTACGGGATTGATTTCGACCGAAGTGACGCTGTGCACGCCCCGCGAAGCGAATTCGTAGCTGATCGACCCCGTCCCGGCGAATAGGTCCAACACGTCGCACTCCTCGAAATCGACCAGGTTTCCCAGTACATTGAACAGGTTCTCCTTGGCGAAGTCGGTCGTCGGGCGTGCCCGCAGATTCTTGGGCGGGTTGATTGCCCGTCCCCGATATTTTCCGCTGACTATTCGCATATGGCGACGTGTTTGAAATATTCACGCAACAGGCGTCCGTCCTGTTTGGTCGGGTTTCCTTCCAGCCGGATCTCGCAGTTTTCGATCTGCAGCTCCTGCGTCAGCTCCCGGACGTAGAAGAGCAGATCTTCCCCCGTGGGGGCGATGAATGTCTCCGCCAGCCGCAGGGTTTGCCGTTCCCATACTTTCAGGTAGGCCAGCTCTTCATAACGGAATATCCAGAGGCAGGATGCCGTGAATTCCCCGGTACGTAGCAACGGGGAGGTCCAGCGTATCTTCTCCTTCAGCCGGGCACGGACTTTCTCTACGGAGGCTTTGTCGGCAGCCATCAAAGCGATGACGGGCTGTTGCGGATCGGAGGTGAGAATACACTCCTTCTCCGTCGGTTCCATTCCGTTTATACGCATCAGGGCGGGAGCGGCCTTCGCGTCGAACACTTCCCGGGGAACCAGCATGGTTTTGCCCGTCAATACCTCTATTTCGACCGTTTTTTTCTCTTTGGCCGGTATGTCGAGCTTCTCTTCAGAAAAAGAGTGTCCATCCAGCCTGAGCCGGATGGACACATTCTTGATTTCGGGCTTGTTATTCGTCGCCCCAGTTACCTGCTTCATTGTTACCTTTCTCCATGGAGCCGAACTTGATGCCTCCGTAGTTGCTGAAGTTATTCTCCTGATCGTCCACCAGGTTGATTACCTCCTGACGGAAGCGTACCGTGTCGAGGAACATTTTATAAGGTATGCGGCACTCTACGACGGGGATGACCACTTTCGATTCGGTGGTCACAAGACCTGCTTCCAATTCGAATTCCGTCTGGTTGTTCGTGCCGGGCACGTAACGCAGGTTGCGAACCTGTTCTGCGGTGAGCTTTTTCGGCGTGAAGATCGTGTCGATCACGTGTACCCATACCTTTTCGCTGTTCTTGCGGCCGCTCTTTTTCAACTGGGCCATTGCCACCGAGTCATCCTCATCGACGATCTTGCGCTCGAACTCCAGCGAGTCGGTCAGCACAAAATTGACGGTGAACCGGTTGTACTTCGTTTTGAAGCTGCGCTCCGCAGTACGGATGTCCTTGATGCGGTCGATGACGCGTGCTTCGCGGGCCGCCTTCTCCTTGGCGAAGATAATCGGAGTCGAAATCTGTTTGTAGATAACGTATATCAGGCATACGATAACTACGGCAAGTACGATTTGGATGATTCTTTTTGTCATTTTTAAGTTATTTCTAGTAAGTTTGTATCAAAATCCGTCGGCAATACCGCCGTCCTTTACCGATCCGAAGATGCTAAAGACTCATATTGCGACCCAAATTTACGCTAAAATTTGTTTTAATACAACATCTGGTCAAAAAAAAATCATCGAATCGCTTTCCGAGTATCTGTCCGAAAGCGATCCTGCGGCCATTTTCGTACTGAACGGTTACGCGGGTACCGGAAAGACGACGTTGATCGCCGCTCTGGTCGGGGCGCTCAAGGATTGCGGCATCAAACCCGTGTTGCTGGCTCCGACGGGACGGGCGGCCAAGGTGCTGTCCCGTTATTCGGGAGAACCGGCCCTGACCATTCACAAGCGGATCTACCGCCAGCGCACCAATGCCGACTACGAGTCGAAATTCTCGCTCAACATCAACCAGGAGCGGGGGGCCGTGTTCATCGTGGACGAGGCTTCGATGCTGGCAAACGGTTCTTCGGACGGGGCGATCTTCGGCAGCGGGGCGCTTCTCGACGATCTGGTGAGTTACGTGCGCGGCGGGAAGGGCTGCCGGTTGATTCTCGTGGGCGACGATGCGCAGCTTCCGCCGATCGGGGTGGACTACTCCCCGGCGCTCGATCCGAAAGCTCTGTCCGTCTATGGGGAGGTGGTTTACACGTCGCTGGATGAAGTGGTGCGCCAGGAGGCCGAATCGGGTATTCTGTTCAACGCCACCCTGGTACGCTGCATGCTGGAGAACGGCATCTGCGAAGTACCGCGATTCAGGATGGATTTCCCTGATATCGAGGTGGTAGAAGGCGGTGAGTTCATGGAGAAGTTGCAGGATTGCTATGACCGTTACGGACGCGACGAAACCATCGTCATCACCCGTTCCAACAAACGGGCGAACCGCTACAACGACGGTATTCGCCGTTACGTGCTGGGCGCCGAGGAGGAGATCGAGAGCGGCGATCTGCTGATGGTCGTCAAGAACAACTACCATTTTACGGAGCGCACCGAAGATTGTCCGATGAATTTTCTGGCCAACGGCGATATAGCCAAACTGCGCCGCTTGAGGCGTTTCGAGGATTTTTACGGCTTTCGCTTTGCTACCGCTGTGCTGTCCTTCGCTGACTATAACGACGCCGAGCTGGAGTGCAAGATCCTGCTCGATACCATTGCCTCGGAGTCCCCGTCGCTGACCCGGGAGGAGAGCAACCGACTCTTTTGCGAGGTGGAAAAGGATTATCTCGATATCAAGAGCAAGCTCAAGCGATTCAAAGAAATTCGTGAGAATCCGCACTTTAATGCCGTTCAGGTGAAGTTCGCCTACGCCGTCACCTGCCACAAGGCGCAGGGTGGTCAGTGGCGGGCGGTTTTCATCGACCGCTGTCTGTATACGGCGCTGACCCGTGCGACCGACAAACTCTATCTGGTGAATTTCGATGAACGGTTTTACGAATGACCTTCGTTCGGAGGTTGCGAGCGGGGCTTTGCATCCGCAGCATTTCCGGATGCGTGCGATCGCCAAGTATCTGCGAGGTCGGGTGGTGGGCGGCTGTCGGTTGCGGAGGCGTTGTTCCCGCGATTCTGCATGGGCCGGATCGGATTGCCGGTGATGCCGGGCGAAGAGTGAGTCTCTTGCACAGCGCCCCAAAATAGGGGTTGAAACAGGATCATTTGGAAATAAATAATACGATAAATTAAAAATTATGACAAGCGAACTGCATCCTCTCGAACCTTTTCTGCCTGTCGGGGCACGTCTGCTGATGCTCGGAAGTTTCCCGCCGCAGCGGGTGCGGTGGTCGATGGACTTTTTTTACCCGAACTTGCAGAACGATATGTGGCGTATCGTCGGACTGGTATTTTTCGGGGACAAGGGGTATTTTCTGACACCCGACGCGAAACGTTTCGACAAGGAACGGATCGTGCGTTTCTGCGAGGAGAAAGGATTGGCTCTTTACGATACGGCCGAAGAGATAATCCGATTGAAAAACAATGCTTCCGACAATTTTCTTCAAGTAGTGCGCGAGGTCGATCTGGCGCAGTTGTTGGCTGCGGTTCCGACCTGCCGGGCGATCGTGACGACGGGACAGAAGGCTACCGATGTGATCGTGCGCCTTACCGGTTGCGCCGAGCCGCCTGTGGGAGGGAGTGTGGAGTTCGCCTATGCGGACCGTATGCTTCGGTTTTATCGCATGCCCTCTTCGTCGCGGGCCTATCCGAAATCGGTGGAGTGGAAGGCGGACTATTACCGGCGGATGTTCGCCGTGTGCGGGATGCTCTGATCGAATTTCCGATTGGATGAAATCGTACTGCGGCGATCTGTCCGCTGTGAGTTTTTTCGGGGAAAACATTGGTTTCCCCGAATTTTTCTTTAACTTTATAGAGTTAAATCTATAATTTATGACCGTTATGAGAAAATTAACTCTGCTTTTG
>OHGG01001119.1_pt1 | contig 11401 bp, 10 predicted proteins | sample 1567641 | NCBI WGS metagenome assembly OHGG01 (sample SAMEA3879561, study PRJEB24766) | human gut metagenome | biome: human-associated habitat; feature: feces | place: USA | collected 1985/1987
GGCGGAGAAATCGAAACGCCGCCGCCTTACACTGTTTCAGAAAGTTTTTGGAGGCAGATAGAAAAACAGAAGAGGCCTGTGCGGGTCTCTTTTTTTGTGTCTGCTGCCATTTTCGTGCAGCAAGGGAGAAAATGAAGTGGTTAATCTGCCTTGTATACTATTTTGAAATCAGGTTATAATAATCACATTGAATTTTAGTCGGCTGAGGAGTCTGCCTTTGAATGGAGACTGCGGCAGACGTTTGAAACGGCAGTTTGTTGAAATTGGTTTCATAAAGGAGTCTTATGTCTGATTTTCTTGATTGGAGTACTTTGATTTACCGTGCGCCGGCGCTTTTGATTGCCATGGCGCTTCATGAATATGCCCATGCGTATGTATCGGACAGTCTGGGGGATCCCACGCCGTCCATGCAGGGGCGGCTTACGGCGAATCCTCTGGTTCACTTGGATATGGTGGGGCTTATGCTTCTTGTGATCTGCGGTTTCGGCTGGGCAAAACCGGTGGAGATCAATCCGAATTATTATAAGAATTTCAGAAGCGGCGTGATGAAGGTTTCTTTTGCCGGGCCGGGGATGAATCTGCTTATTTGTTTTTTGGCGGAGTGCATTATGCTGCTGATGATGAAGCTCGGGCTTTTAACGGCGGGGCAGCCGGGGTATTTATTTCTTTATTGGATTATGCTGTATAATGTGTGGTTCGCGTTTTTTAATCTGATTCCTGTGCCGCCGCTGGACGGCTCCAAAATTTTGGAAATGGTGCTTCCCGGCAAATTGGCTTTTGCATTCCACAATTTCAGTTACCGTTACAGTTTCCTTCTTTTACTGTTCCTGGTTTTCAGCGGCATGATAGGACGGATTATTAATCCGCTGGCGCAGTTTTATACGGGAACGACGATCCGCCTGATTGCTTCCGTGCTGCAGATGTAATACGAAAGGGTGCGGTATGTCTTTAACGTGGGCGGTTTTTGAAATACTGGGGACTGTGGCATTTGCTTTTTCCGGAGCGGCTGTAGGACTGGCAAGGGGAATGGATGTTTTCGGCATTGCGCTCTTGTCTGTGGTGACGGCAGTAGGAGGCGGTATCCTCCGCGATGTGCTGGCGGGTATATTTCCGCCTTTTGCCCTGCGCGGGCCGGATGGGATCATATTTGCCCTCATGACGGCGGCAGCGGTGTGCATCGGTTTCCGGCATTTCCATATACCCCGCCGGGGACGGAAACTTGTCCTTTTTGCTTATCGTATTTCCGATACGGCAGGTCTTGCTGCTTTCACGGTGACCGGTGCGATGACGGCGATTGACAGTTATCCCGGCTACCGGTATGTACTTCCCGTTCTGCTTGGGCTCATTACGGCGGTGGGAGGCGGTATTCTCCGTGATGTGCTGGCGCAGAAAGTCCCGGTGGTGTTGTATGAAGATGTGTATGCCATGGCTTCGGTTGTCGGAGGCATCGTCATATGCGTCCTGTATCCGCTCACGGGGATTGTATATGCGTCATGGGGCGGATTTGGCGCGGTTCTTCTTCTCCGCATCTGCGCGATCCTTTTCGGGTGGAGACTCTATCATCCCGCAAGGACGCACGGCAGCGGAAGCGGATCGCGGGAATGAAAGCTGGCAGATCGTTTTTGATCACCTGACAGCCGGTAAGAGTATTTTCATGATTTCTATAAACAGTGAAATAAGAGGAGGAGGCTCATGGTGATGGGGAGACAGATTTGCAGTGAACGGAATATTCTTATCTGTCTTTATCTGACGATATTTCTCCTGCCTCTAAGCTCCTGGCTTTTTTACTTTGCCCTTGTTCCGGCGGCATTGCTTTCTATGGGGGATATACTCCTTACGAAGCGGAAGGTCAATTATGGCGGCAAGTGGGGATGGTTTGGCGGGGGCTTTTTAATTTGTTCTTTTTTATCCGTGTTTAATGCGCCGGACAAATTCTTTTCCATTCTTAACTGGTGCTTTCTGCCCCTGGCGTATGCGTTTCTTTATGTGCTTATCTCTACATACCTTGCGGGAGAGGAGGAAAAGAGGAAAGCGCTTTATGTCTTTTTGGCGGGGGCTGTCTGCGTTGTCATCTGGGGATTTATACAGTATGCCGATGCGGGATGCATGGCGAGAGACCTGAATGCCGAAGGATGGGTGGATCCTGAGAGGTTTCCTCTTCTGCGGCGGCGCATGTTTTCCACCTTGGGGAATCCGAATCTTTTCGGCGCCTACCTTTTGATGCTTATCAGTGTGTTTGCGCCTTTTGCTATGGGGGAAAGAAATAATAAGAGAAAAATACTGCTTGCCGGATTTCTTTTTGTTCTTTCCGTATGCCTGGCGCTGACCTATTCCCGGGGGGCATGGATTAGTCTGGCAGGAATAGTTTTAGGCCTTGCGGTCTTTTATGATAAGCGGTTCGGTCTGGTGTTTCTGGCGGTGCCTCTTATTTTATTTTTTTACCATGGACAGGTGGCAGAGCGTTTCATTTCTCTTTTTTCCGGCGAGGATACATCGCTTTCACTTCGCCTGGCTTTGTGGGAAAGTACGATCGCCATGATTGAGGAACATCCTCTGCTTGGGGTCGGCTGGGGGAATTACTGGCTGGCTTATCCGGAGTACAACTTTTTTATAGAGGACGCGGATGTCGTTATTTTCCACGCCCATGATATGTACATCCATATCCCTGCGGAAGTAGGCATTCCCGGCGGCATTTTGTACTTCCTTTTCTTCTTTGGGCAAGGGGTGATGTCATGGCGGATTTGGCGCAGAGGGAAAGGGACTATGAAACTTTTCGGGTTGTCAGGCATGCTTCTTGTTTTGTCGGCAGCCATAGACGGGATCGGAGATTATGCGTTTTTCAGCTGCCCGGTTTCCTGCTGCTTCTGGGCGTTGTCTGCGCTTTGTGTTTCGGAAGAAAGACGGGGCACGGCAGGGTAAATCAATTATGCGGATCCAAGTACATATAAAAATGTATTTGTCCAATAGGAAAAATTTATAATCCCTGTTAGGGAATTTTGAGAAAGGATAAGCATTCTTTATGGGACTTTATCCGTAAAAGTATGCTATAATAAACAAGGTAATGAGCCACGGAGGGTTGTTTTACAGCGCCTTCATTCCGAACTGTTTTGATGAAGTTTGGAGGGGGACTACCGGGCTAAAGGTTCTGCGGACTGAGAAAAATAACGAATCGTCACCGCGGGCTTTTATATTTTATTTATTTTGGGAGGATGATAGTAATGATCGACATCAATGACAGTGAATTCCTTAGCCGTATCGAGCCTAAAGAACTGCTGGACAAAGTATGCGACGGCAAAACGGCAGCAACCATGATCCAGCCGGGGGATATCCTGGGAATCAGCGGATTTACACCGTGCGGCTATCCGAAAATCACGATGCATGAACTGGCTGAACGCATGAAGCAAACGCCGTTCCAGGTAGATATCTGGACGGGCGCTTCCACAGGTTCCCAGATTGATGGCGAACTGGTAGAAGTGAACGGGATCAGAAACCGTATGCCCTACCAGACTAACGGTACACTGAGAAAAGCAATCAATGCCGGCCAGATCAACTATTTCGACTTGCACCTGAGCCATGTGGCACAGCAGATCCGTGAAGGTTTCTTCACCAACGTTAAGGGAGAACATGTAACCGGTCCGGATTTTGCGGTCATTGAAGCCTGTAAAATCGTTAAGAGAGACGGCGAAATTGGTATCGTAACTACTACCGCTATCGGCAACTCTCCCGTATTCGTATCCCAGGGTAAAAAAGTCATCATCGAAGTCAATACTACCCAGCCGGTAGCATTGGATGGCATGGCTGACATTTACGAAGTGGCTAACCCGCCGCATCGTGTGCCGATTCCGATCGTTAAAGCCGGTGACCGTATCGGCAAGACCTACATTCCTGTAGATCCGGCAAAGATTGTTGCTATCGTTCCCTGTGATCTGCCCGATGTTACCCGCGCCCTGGCTCCGCTTGATGATGACGCTGAAAGGATGGGAAATAACCTGGTTGATTTCCTGAAGAATGAAGTAAAACATGGAAGACTTCCGGAAAACCTGCTTCCTCTCCAGTCCGGCGTAGGCAATGTGGCAAACGCGGTAATCAATGGCCTCGTTCATTCCGATTTCAAGAACCTGTCTGTGTATACGGAAGTTATTCAGGATGGTATGTTTGATCTGATTGATGAAGGCAAAATTGATATGATTTCCGGGACATCCCTGTCCCCGTCACCGGATGGACTGAAACGCTTCTATGCCAATATTGAAAAATACAGCAAGAAGATCATCCTCCGTCCGCAGGAAATTTCCAATAACGGTGAAGTGGCCCGCCGCATTGGCGTAGTAGCTATGAATACCGCTTTAGAAATGGATATTTATGGTCACGTAAATTCCACTCACGTAACCGGTACCAAACTGATGAACGGCATCGGCGGTTCCGGAGATTTTGCCCGTAATGGCGCTCTGTCCTGCTTCTTCTGCCACAGTGTGGCTAAGGGAGGCGCTATCTCTGCCGTTGTTCCGATGTGCTCTCATGTCGATCACACCGAACATGACACCCATGTATTCATCTCCGAACAGGGGGTAGCGGATGTCCGCGGCCTGTCACCGAAGGAAAGAGCGAAGGTAATCATTAATAATGTCGCCCACCCGACTTTCCGTGACCAGCTGATGGATTACTTTGAAAGAGCATGTGCGCTCAACGGCAACAGCCAGACTCCGCACATTCTCTCTGAAGCATTCAAGTTCCATACCAGCCTTGCTGAAACAGGCTCCATGCTTTTTAAAAAATAATTTTCCCATAATATATTCTTTACAAAAAGCATGATTGTTATATAATTGTCTATGGTGATAACTGCTGAGAGCAGAATCATACATGGATCTCGCAAGAGTTCCTCCGCTGTGGTGACAAGACATAATGCGGCATCACAGCAAGAGGCTTTGCGGATCCATACCAATGAAAGCGATTGTCTGCGAAATACAGATGAGAAGAGCCTAAAAGCCGCAATCTGACATTTCTGCCAAGGATGAGACCTTTCCCAATTTTACTTATTTTTTAGGAGGAAGATGAACTTATGGCAAACGAATCCCTGAAAGCCAAACTCGAAGCATACGAAGCTGCTTGCGCTAAATCTTACGCAAAGACTCCGGAAAGAGTTGGTTTAAAACACAATAAGGTGTATACACCTCTTGATATCGAAGGTTTTGATTATGAAAGAGACCTCGGCATCCCGGGCGAATATCCGTATACCCGCGGCGTACAGCCGACCATGTACCGCGGCCGTCTCTGGACTATGCGTATGTATGCAGGCTTCGCTACCGCTGAAGAATCCAACAAGCGTTATCGTTACCTGATTGAAAACGGCGGTTCCGGCCTGTCCTGTGCATTTGACCTTCCGACCCAGATCGGCTATGACTCTGATGACGTTATGGCTGAAGGCGAAGTTGGTAAAGTAGGTGTAGCGATTGATACCCTGAAAGATATGGAAATCCTTTTCGACCATATTGATCTGGGCAAGGTTTCTACATCCATGACCATCAACGCACCGGCATCTGTACTGCTGGCTATGTACATTGCAGTCGCTGAAAAGCAGGGCGTACCGGCTGATCAGCTCCGCGGCACTATCCAGAATGATATTCTGAAAGAATACGCAGCCCGCGGAACCTATATTTTCCCGGTTAAACCGTCTATGCGTCTGATTACTAACATTTTTGAATACTGCTCCAAGAATGTACCGAAGTGGAACACCATTTCCATCTCCGGCTACCATATCCGTGAAGCAGGTTCCACCGCTGCTCAGGAAATCGCTTTCACCATCGCTGATGGTATCGCTTACATCGAAGCGGCTCTGAAAGCAGGCATGAAGATCGACGACTTCGCAGGCCGTCTGTCCTTCTTCTGGAACGCTCACAACAACGTACTTGAAGAAGTTGCTAAATTCCGTGCATCCCGTCGTCTCTGGGCTACGATTCTGAAAGAACGTTTCCATGCTCAGAACCCGAAGTCCATGAAACTGCGTTTCCATACCCAGACAGCCGGCTCCATGCTGACAGCTCAGCAGCCGAACAACAACATCGTTCGTGTTGCTCTCCAGACAGCAGCGGCAGTTATGGGCGGAACACAGTCCCTGCATACAAACTCCCGCGATGAAGCTCTTGCTCTGCCGACTACTGAATCCGTAACCATCGCTCTGCGTACACAGCAGATCGTTGCTTATGAATCCGGTCTGGCTGACGTAGTCGATCCGCTGGGCGGCTCCTATTATGTAGAAGCTATGACCAACGCCATCGAAGCGGAAGCTAAAGAATACATCCGCAAGATTGATGAAATGGGCGGCGCTGTTGAAGCTATCGATAAAGGTTATATCCAGAAAGAAATCCAGGATTCTGCTTATGCTTGGCAGATGGCTGTTGAATCCGGCGAAAGAACAATTGTCGGCGTCAACAAGTTCACTATGGAAGAAGCTCCGGTTGAAGGCCTCCTGAAGGTTGACGCATCCGCCGGCGAATTCCAGAAGAACAAACTGGCTAAAGTTAAGGCAGAACGTGATAACGCAAAGGTTAAGGAAGAACTGGCCAAGCTGGAAGTTGCAGCTGCTGACGAATCCGTCAACCTGATGCCTGTTATCCTTGACTGCGTACGTGCTTACTGCTCTCTCGGCGAAATTTGCGGCGTTCTCCGCAAAGTATTCGGCGAATACAAAGCACATAACACACTTTAATCCTAACTAAAATTCTGGAGGTATATAACTATGGCAGAAAAACGTATCAGAGTACTCGTTGCTAAACCGGGTCTTGATGGACATGATCGCGGTGCAAAAGTAGTTGCCCGCGCACTTCGCGATGCAGGTATGGAAGTTATTTACACAGGTCTTCGCCAGACTGTCGCTCAGATCGTTGAAGCGGCAGATGCGGAAGACGTTAATGTTGTAGCACTGAGCCTTTTGTCCGGCGCTCACAACACCCTGTTCCCGGAAGTGGTAGAAGCACTGAAAGCTAAAGGAATGGAAGATGTTCTCGTTATCGGCGGCGGCGTAATCCCTGCCGGTGACATCCCTGGTTTGAAAAAGGCCGGCGTAAAAGCTATCTTTACACCTGGCACACCGACCAAGGAAATTATCGACTTTATCAAAGCTAACGTATAATTGACATTCTCTTCTATCCAATAGAAGCTCGATAGTTGCACGGGGCTGCATTTGCTGTGGCCCCATGCCGCTATTATTTACTCTTAAAAAGGCGGTGTATCCATGGAATTCTCAATGAAAAATTTTTGGGACGGTTCCAGACGTGCCTTAGCGAGAGCAATAACCATCGTTGAAGACGAACGTGATGGCTGGGAAGATATCATGAAAGAAATCTACCACCATACCGGTCGTGCACAGGTCATCGGTATCACTGGTGCACCTGGTGCGGGTAAGAGCACACTTTCAGACGCACTGATTAAACAGTACAGAAAACAGGGTAAGAAAGTCGGTATTGTGGCTATCGATCCGACTTCTCCATTCTCCGGCGGTGCTATCCTTGGCGACCGTATCAGAATGAATGACCTCACACTGGACGAAGGTGTATATATCCGCAGTATGGGTACCCGCGGCAGTCTTGGCGGTTTGTCCAGAAAGACTACCGATGCGGTAAAACTGATGGATGCTTTCGGTCTCGATGTCATTTTCATCGAAACAGTAGGCGTAGGGCAGTCAGAAGTAGATATCGTCAAGAATGCGGATACAACACTCGTTGTGCTCGTACCCGGACTGGGTGACGATATTCAGGCTATTAAGGCAGGCATCCTTGAAATCGGGGATGTATTCTGCATTAATAAATGTGATCGTGACGGCGCGGACCGTCTGAATGTTGAAATCGAAATGATGCTTGATTTGGGTGAAGCCCAAAACTGGCGTCCTCCTATTGAAAGGACGATTGCAAACAAGGACGAAGGCGTCGCGGACGTTGTCAAATCTCTTAATTCCCATCGTAAATATCTTGAAGAATCCGGCTTGCTGGAAGAACGCAGACGTGAACGCGCCCGCACTGAGATGGTAGAGATGATTCACGACCGCATTTCCCGTCATGTTATGGAAGATATCGTACAGACGGGTAAATTTGCTGACTACGTAGAACAAGTCTATGAAAGAGAAAATGATCCTTTCACAGTCGTTGATTCTATCGTGGGAAATATATTTAAATAATTCAAAGGAGGAATTATTATGGCATTCAAAGTATTATGTGTAGACCATGTCGGCGTAGCTGTTAATGATCTGGCGCTGATCAAGAAGCAGATGAAAGATCTGCTGAACCTTGAACCGTCCCTTCCGGATGAAACGGTAGAAGAACAGCATGTAACGACAAGCTTCTTCAAACCGTCCGCACAGAGCGAAGCATGCGAACTGGAATTCCTGGGGTCCACAACTCCGGACGGCCCGATTGCCCGCTATATCGCTAAGAACGGTGGCAAGAACGGTTTCCAGCATGTAGCTCTCCGCGTAGACAACATTGTCGAAGCGCTTGCTGCACTTCCGGAAGATGCAAAGCTTGACAAGCATTGGAGAGTTGGTGCTGGCGGCTGCCACATCGCATTTATGCACCCGAAAGCTACCGGCCTTCTGCTGGAACTGACCGAACGCCCCGGCGGCCCGTCTTTCTAATAGCATAAGGATCGGTCCCTATGCTATAATAGGGACGTCCCGGTAAGGGACCAATATTTTTGGAGGTGTAAGAATGGCAACTGTTGCAGAAAGAATTGAACTTCTTCACAATAACCTCGCACACGTAGAGGCTATGGGTGGAGAAAAGAAAGTTGAAAAACAGCATGCAAAAGGCAAACTGACAGCCCGCGAAAGACTTGCTCTTCTGTTTGATGAAGGCTCTTTTGTAGAAGTCAATGCGCTTGTTAAGTCCCGCTGCTACAACTTCGGCCAGGAGAAGAAAGATCTCCCCGGCGAAGGTGTCGTTACCGGTTATGGTACTGTAGACGGAAGACTCGTATTCGCATTTGCCCAGGACTTCACGGTAGAAGGCGGCTCCCTTGGTGAAATGCACGCTGCGAAAATTGTTCACGTAAACGAACTGGCTCTTAAAGTCGGTGCTCCTTGCGTAGGCCTGAATGATTCCGGCGGAGCCCGTATCCAGGAAGCAGTAGATGCTCTTTCCGGCTATGGCAAGATTTTCTGGTGCAATACCATTGCATCCGGCGTTATTCCTCAGATTTCCGCAATTATGGGACCGTCTGCAGGCGGCGCCGTATATTCTCCGGCACTGACCGACTTCATCTACATGGTAAAAGGCACCTCTCAGATGTTCCTGACAGGACCGGCAGTAGTTGAATCCGTAACCGGCGAAAAGATTACCGCTGAAGCTCTCGGCGGCGCTATGACCCATAACCGTACATCCGGTGTGGCCCAGTTTGCAGCTGAAAATGACGAAGACTGCATTAAACAGATTCGTTACCTGCTTTCCTTCCTGCCGAGCAACAACATGGAAGACGCGCCGATTGTTGAAACCGGAGATGATCCGACCCGTACAGATGCAAGTCTGGATACCATTATGCCGGAAAACTCCAATGCACCGTACGATATGTACGATGTCATCAAATCCATCGTTGATAACGGCGAGTACTACGACGTAGCTAAGGAATGGGCTAAGAACATCATTACCTGCTTCTGCCGTATGGATGGACAGACTGTCGGCATTATTGCCAACCAGCCGAACTTCATGGCAGGCTGCCTTGACTATAATGCTTCTGATAAAGCTGCCCGCTTTATTCGTTTCTGCGACTGCTTCAATATTCCGGTTCTGAACATTGTCGACGTTCCCGGCTTCCTGCCCGGCAAGCAGCAGGAATATGCAGGTGTAATCCGTCACGGTGCTAAGATGCTGTTCGCATACTGCGAAGCAACTGTACCGAAGATTACCCTGATTCTCCGTAAAGCATACGGTGGTTCTTACATCGCCATGTGCTCCCGTGAACAGGGGGCTGACCAGGTATTTGCATGGCCGACCGCAGAAATCGCCGTTATGGGACCTGCCGGCGCAGCAAATATCATTTTCAAGAAGGATCCGCAGAAAGAACAGCGTACACAGGAGTATGTTGATGAATTTGCAACTCCTTACAAAGCTGCAGAACGCGGCTATGTAGATGCAGTTATTGATCCGAGAAACTCTCGTCCGGTCGTTATCAATGCTCTGAAGATGCTTGCTTCCAAACATGAAGTACATCCGGCTAAGAAACACGGAAACATTCCGCTGTAATATATGTTTACACATTGATAATATTTGAAAGGATGGGTTTGGATGAATAACGATACAGTTATGTATATCGCGGTAGCAGCTGCCGTTCTGGCAGTCATTGCCCTGATCATGATCTGCCAAGTACGTTCATCTCTCAATCAGTCCGCAGCACCGGCGGCAGCAGCTAAAAAGGCGGCGCCGGCAGCAGCTTCGAGAGCCGCTGATAATGGTGCTGTTGTAGCAGCCATTGCAGCAGCAATCGTTGCTATGGGCGGCGGTGAAATCGTTTCTATCCGCCCGGCAGCAAGACCTGGCTGGACCACAGGCGCCCGCATTGCAGGTGTTTCCGGAAACCAGCAGTTCTAATTGAAAGTTGAAAGTACAAAATTAGGAGGAAGAACAATGAGAAAATTTACCGTAACAGTTAACGGCCAGGATTACGATGTAGTAGTTAAAGACAGCGGCGTAGCAGCAGCCCCCGCAGCAGCGGCACCGGCGGCAGCACCTGCACCGGCAGCAGCTCCTGCACCGGCAGCAGCTCCGGCTCCGGCACCTGCTCCAGCAGCAGCTCCCGCACCGGCAGCAGCACAGCCGAGGCCAGGATCGGACAGGCGTACAGTGCCAGCGGGACAACGCCGCCCAGACACAGCAGCACGACGCCCAGCGCCGTGAACATTCCGCCCAGCGCAAGCTCCTTTGCAGTGGTGTTCATAGACAATCCTCTTTTGCAGATCGAGATAGCGTCAGTATATCAGAAAAGCCTGCTGAAGAAAAGCGGCAGCATCGCCTGTCTGCATGAAAGGATATGCAGAAAATACTTGACGAAACAAGTTAAATATGTTAAACTGACGTTTGGTTAGAGAAGACTAACCAAATCGGGCAATCGGGAGGGCTGCGGTATGGCGGATGCACAGAAACCCCTGACGCCGTCTGCGATCAAATATCTGCTGACGCTGCTGGAGCTCTGCCAGAAGGACGCAGGCGCGCGGTGCATGGACATCGCGGAGCAGCTGCGCGTGACGAAGCCGAGCGTGCACTCGATGATCGAAAATCTGTGCGCGGCGGGACTTGCGGAAAAGAAGAAATACGGCACGGTGTTCTTGACGCCGGAGGGCCGGATGCAGGCGGAGCGCTATGCGGTCTGCTGTTCGCTCCTGCGCGGAAGGATGCAGCAGACGCTGGGACTGAACGAAGAG
>OHGG01001121.1_pt1 | contig 11385 bp, 10 predicted proteins | sample 1567641 | NCBI WGS metagenome assembly OHGG01 (sample SAMEA3879561, study PRJEB24766) | human gut metagenome | biome: human-associated habitat; feature: feces | place: USA | collected 1985/1987
TGCCTACCAGATCAGTACGGACGGTGGTGAGGAAGGACGGCGGGGCCTAGCCCCGCCTCCTATCCGATTCAGCTTAACCGGGTGACGTTATTCGTAGCCCTGCTTGGCCACAACCGCTGCGCGCTTACGTTTGAACATCAGCTCGTAGAGGATGAGGCCGGTATTTGTCAAGACAAATACCGCAACCGAGGGATTGCGGCCAAAACGTCCGCTCATTGTAGGACGGGAAAAGACAAAGCAGGAAGCGGCAGGCGGCAATTGCGCCGATAGATGCCGGAGCAACGCCGGGCGCGGATAACAAAAAACCGTGAGGCATTGCTGCTTCACGGTTTTTGAGGAATTTCTGGTGCGCCGGGTAGGATTCGAACCCGCGACCCCCTGGTTCGTAGCCAGGTACTCTATCCAACTGAGCTACCGGCGCACACTTTTTTCTGCCCTCTCAAGCAGAGACCGGCATTTTACAGAAACACTTTTAAAAGTGCAACTGCCGTGCCGGTGAGCCGAAATTCAGGTCTTACGCTGCCATCGCCAGACCGCTGTCGATGCGGGCAAGCACTTCGTCTTTGCCGAAAAGTTCCAGGGTCTTGTCAATCTGCGGCGTACGGTCAACGTTGCAGACCAAAACTCTGAGCGGTGTGGCAATTGGGCCCATCTTGATGTTGAGCTTTTCCATGACGGCCTTGATGGCACCGTAAATGGAGGGCGCATCAAACGTTGCAAGCTTGGCAGCTTCTTCACGGAAGGCAAGGAGCGCTTCCTTGTTGCCGTCAGCCAAAGCGGCCTTTACCGCTTCCGGATCACGCTCGAGGGGCTTATAGAAGAAGAGGGCGGCATCGGCAAGCGCTTCAAGCGTGGCGGCGCGGGTCTTTAAAAGGCCGCAGACGCCCGCAAGCGACGGGCCGCCTTCAACCTTGCCGCCGCGCTTTTCAATGCGCGCACGGGTGAGGTCCGCAAGACGCTTGTCATCGGCTTCCTTCATGTACTGGGCATTGAGCCACTCGAACTTCTTAAAGTCGATGCGGGCTGCGGCACGCGAGCAGTCGGAAAGGTCAAAGACCTTGGCCAGCTCTTCGCGCGAGAACTTTTCCATGTTGCCGTGGCCCCAGCCGAGGCGGGCGAGGTAATTGAAGACGGCTTCGGGCAGAAACCCGCGGGCTTCGTATTCCATTACCGACACCGAACCGTGGCGCTTGGAAAGCTTCTGTCCGTCAGGCCCGTTGATAAGCGGCAGGTGCGCAAAAATCGGAATCTCGGCGCCGAGGGCCTTATACAGATTAATCTGACGCGGCGTGTTGTTGATGTGGTCGGCACCGCGGATCACGTGGCTGACCTTCATGTCCCAGTCATCCACCACCACGGCAAAGTTGTAGGTGGGAATGCCGTCACGCATGATGATGAGGTCATCGAGTTCCTTGTTGGAAATCGTGATCGGGCCGTAAACGGCATCATCCCAGGACACGTCGCCGTCATCGGGATTGCGGAAACGGATCACGGGCTTGACGCCTTCGGGAATCGGGCGGCCGACGCAGTTTTCAGGACGCCAGCGGCCGTCATAGCGGGGCTTAAGCCCCTTGGCACGCTGCTCTTCGCGCATTTGATCGAGCTCTTCGGGGGTGGCGTAGCACTTGTAGGCGCGGCCGTCGGCGAGCATCTGATCAACGATTTCGCGGTAGCGGTCCAGACGATCCATCTGATAGATGGGGCCCTCGTCGTAGTCGAGGTTGAGCCACTTCATCGAATCGAGAATGACCTGCGTTGCCTCATCGGTGGAGCGCTTCTGATCAGTGTCTTCGATGCGTAGCAGGAACTTGCCGCCCAGGTGCCGGGCCACAGCCCAGCAGTAAATAGCGGTACGGGCAGTCCCCAGGTGCATCATGCCGGTGGGCGAGGGAGCAATACGGGTACGGATTTCTTTCATCACAATTCTCTAAGTAATCCTGAACGCAGGTGAGGCGCCTTTATTTTTTCGATCGGTGCCGTCAGACTGAGATTTCAACAGAATTCAGCATTTTAGCGCTTACGGGTAAAATATCGGCCTTCAAAAATTTTTCCGCCGACGGATGTAAACCGTGACCGCAAAAAAACTCTATCTGCGTAGCTTCGGCTGCCAAATGAATGACTATGACTCCGCCCGTATCGTCGACCTGATGGCCAAAAACGGGTACGAGCGGGTGGCAGCGCCCGAAGAAGCCGATCTCGTTGTGATCGTGACCTGTTCGATTCGTGAAAAGGCTCAGGAAAAGACCTTCTCGGATCTCGGACGCATCCGCGAAATCAAGAAAAAGAATCCGGAGCTTCTCATCGCCGTGGGCGGCTGTGTGGCAAGCCAGGAAGGTGAAAATATCCTGAAGCGCTCCCCCTGGGTGGACGTTGTGTTCGGGCCGCAGACACTGCACCGGCTGCCGAAAATGATTGAAGAGCGCCTGAAAACCGGGCGCCCGCAAGTGGACATCACGTTTCCTGAAATTGAAAAGTTTGATTGTCTGCCTGCTCCCAAGAGCAACGGGCCCGCGGCCTTTGTTTCCATCATGGAAGGCTGCAGCAAGTACTGCTCTTACTGCGTGGTGCCTTATACGCGCGGCGAAGAAATCAGCCGTCCTCTGATGGACGTGCTTGTGGAATGCACGCTTCTTGCCGCACAGGGCGTGAAGGAAATCACGCTTCTCGGGCAAAACGTGAACGCGTACCACGGGCGCGGCGCCGACGGCTCGGTTGTGGACTTTGCGCTGCTTCTGGAATATGTGAGCGAAATCGACGGAATTGAACGCATCCGCTACACCACGAGCCACCCGACGGAATTTTCCGACCGTCTGATTGAAGCCTACGGGCGGCTGCCCAAACTCGCCAACCACGTGCATCTGCAGGTTCAGAGCGGCTCAGACCGGATTCTGGAAGCCATGAAGCGCGGCTATACGCACGACTGGTATCTCAACCGCATTGCCAAACTCATGGCCGTGCGTCCGGGAATTTCCATTGCCACGGACTTCATTGTGGGATTCCCCGGCGAAACCGAGGAAGACTTCAACGAAACGATGCGCCTGATTGATGAGGTGGGCTTTGACGCGAGTTTCTCCTTTGTGTACTCCAAGCGTCCGGGAACGCCCGCGGCAGATCTGCCCGATGACACCCCTTACGAGGTGAAGTTAAAGCGTCTGCAGCATCTGCAGGCCGTCAACGACGCCCGCGCCACGGAAATTTCCAAGGCCATGCTCGGCAACATTGAGCGCTGCCTGGTAACGGGCCCGGCGAAAAAGGGTGAGGGGATGCTTTCGGCGAGAACCGACAACAACCGCGTCGTCACCTTCGAGGGCGGCCCGAGGCTTGTCGGCCAGATGGTCAACATTGAAATCACGGATGTCTTCCCGCATACGCTGGGCGGACGTCTTGTCAAGTAAAGAGGCGTCATGCAGGAACTTCAGGAACAGGTTTTTTCTGCGGAACTCACCGCGGCTGAGCTCTCGCGCCTTGTGGGGCCGTTGGACGAGAATCTGCGGCAGATTGAAAACGCCTTCGGCGTGCAGGTGCTGCGCCGCGGGCACAACTTCCGGTTTGCGGGAGTGCAGGCCGCAGGTGCCGCGCAGGTCTTAAGACGCGCCGCGGCGTGCATTCAGGCTGGTGAAGATCTGACGGTTAACGACGTTCAGATGATGATCATCGCCGAGCAGCGGGGCGGAGAAACCGAAGACGATGAGGGCTTTACGCTCAGAACGCGCCGCTCGGGTTTGAGACCGAGAACTCCCAATCAAAAGACCTATCTCAAAGCATTACTCGAAAGTGATGTGACCTTCGGTATCGGCCCGGCCGGAACCGGTAAGACGTACCTGGCGGTTGCGGCTGCCGCGCCCTGCGATTGAAGCCGGTGAGCGCCTCGGGTTTCTCCCGGGAGACCTCACGCAGAAGGTCGATCCCTATTTAAGACCGCTTTACGACGCGCTTTTTGATCTCTTCGGATTTGAAAAGACGCAGCGCCTCATTGAAAAACAGGTGATTGAAATTGCGCCTTTGGCGTATATGCGCGGCAGAACGCTCAATAACGCGTTTGTGATTCTTGATGAAGCCCAGAACACGACCGTCGAGCAGATGAAGATGTTTTTGACGCGTATCGGTTTTGGTACGCGTGCCGTCATCACCGGGGACGTCACGCAGGTGGACCTGCCGCGCGGCGTGAGAAGCGGGCTTGCGCATGCCTCGCGGGTTCTTGAGAATGTCCGCGGCATTGCCATGGTGCATTTTTCGGCGGCTGACGTTGTGCGCCATCCTCTCGTGGGCGCGATTGTGCGCGCCTATGACGCCTACGAAGCCCGTGAAAAGGAAGAGGAAAAGGCGCGGCGCGCTCAGTTAAAAGCGGAGGCGGAAAACTGATGGCAAGAGCAAAAAAGGCCGGAAAGGCCGTGGACGTCACTTTTGAGCGCACGGACGGCGCCAAAAAGCGCCTTCCGACACGCGCCGAGATGCGCGGCTGGATGCAGGCCGCAAGCTTCGTGCCTTTTGCCGGGTCGGTGCGCTTTGTGGGGCCCGAAGAAGGGCGGCTTCTCAATAAAACCTACCGCGGCAAGGACTACACCACAAACGTACTGACCTTTGACTATGCGCACAGCCCGACGGCCGAAGCCGATATTGTGATCGCCACGGACGTCATTGAACGGGAAGCGCGCGAGCAGAAAAAAAGTTTCCGCGAGCACCTGGCGCACATGCTCATTCACTCCGTGCTTCACGCACAGGGCTGGGATCATGAAACCGATGAAGAGGCCGAGGCGATGGAAGCGCTTGAAACCAAGATTCTGTCAGGCCTCGGGTTTGCCGATCCCTACAGTGATCCGGCCCGCGGCCACTAAAAGCGGACGCTCTTTGCTATGCTCAACATATGACGGCATAAAAACGCCGTGAAATCAGTTATTACCATCAAGAAAAAGTTGTATGCCAGACGAGCAACCACAAAAACAGACGAAAAAAAGCAACCGCGGATTTTTCAAACTGTTCCGCAGCCGTTTCAAGGACGAACCGCAGACGCGCGAGGAAATCGTGGCGCTTTTGCGCAGCTCTCTGAGAAAAGGACTTCTTGACGCCGATGCACTTGCGATGATGGAGGGGGCACTGCACGTCTCCGAACTCAGAGCCTCCGACCTGATGGTGCAGCGCGCTCAGATTGAGGCCGTTGATCTTTCCGAGAAGAAGGAAAACTGGCTGCCCAAACTCATTGCCCGCGGACACTCACGCTTTCCGGTTGTCGACGGTGACCTCGACACCGTCAAAGGCATCATGCATGCCAAGGACCTTTTAAGGCTCCTACTGGATCCGGACTACGACCTCGCGAGCCATCTGCGTCCGGCCCGCTTTATTCCGGAGACGCTTCCCATCAATATTTTGCTCAGGGATTTCCGCGACAGCCGCAATCACCTGGCTCTGGTGATCGATGAGTTCGGTTCCGTCTCTGGGCTGATCACGATTGAAGACGTGATCGAGCAGGTCGTGGGGCAGATTAACGATGAATTTGACTCCGTGAGTTCCGACGTCGACAACATCGCGGTTGTGGATGCCGAGCACTGGCGCATTAAGGCGGGGACCCATCTGGAACAGTTCAACACTTATTTCCAGTGCAACCTGCAGGATGACTACTGTGAGACGGTGGGCGGGCTTATCACCGACCGCTTTGAGCATGTGCCTCACAGAGGGGAAGTGATCGAAATTGAAGGGTTCCGCTTCCGTGTCTTAAAGGGCGATGAGCGTCAGGCCGCACTCTTTCTTGCGGAAAAAGTGGTGGCCGCGGAGAAGGCTGAAGCCAAGAGCCGGGAAGGTAACAGCTGATGGAGGCTTTAAAAGCCGGCGGGAAATTTTCTGCGGTAGCGCCGTTTGTGCGTGCCGCAGCCTGCGCTTTGTCGGGCGCCGTTGCGGTTTTGGGGTTTGCCCCCTTTAACTGGTGGCTTCCGACGCTGGTTGCCTTTGCGGCGCTTTTTTTCTGTATTGAAAAATCGGCCGGTGTTAAAGAGGCTTTTCTGGACGGCTGGCTCTGGGGGCTTGCATTTTTCACGCTGGGGTTAAGCTGGACGCACCGTTCGATGGCCGTTTTCGGCGGATTCGGCGATGTTTTGGCCGCGGCAGGCGTCTTTCTGATGGCCGCGGTTCTCGCGCTTACGGCTGCCGTTCCTTGTGCGGCAGCCAGGTTTTTCAAGGCACCGCAGGGGTTACGAAGTCTTTTGTATCTGCCGGTCTGTTGGGTGCTGTCTGAAATTATCCGTACGGATGTCTTCGGATTCGGGTGGCTCACGGCGGGCTATGCGTTTTTACCCACGCCGCTTGCGGGCTGGGCTCCGGCGGGCGGCGTGTTTCTCACGGCGCTGGCGGCACTTCTTGCCGCGGGCCTTGTTGCGGCAGCCACGCTCGGCATGAAGGGGGTTGCCGTCAAAACGGCGGGGGCGCTTTTGGCGGGCGCTGCCGTCGCGGGCGGTTTCGGACTTGAGGGCATCAGTTGGTTCACGCCGGGAAAAACGCTTGATGTGCGGCTTGTGCAGCCCGATCTTCCGATTGTGATGCGGGCAACGGCTTCCGAGCAGACTTCCCGCCTGGAGCGCGTCAAGGCCATGAGTCTTGCAAGTCCCTTAGGCGGCAAACTTGATCTTATTTTGTGGCCTGAGAGCGTTTATGCCGCGCTGTTAAATCGGCTTAAGACCGAAGAAGCGCTTCTGCCGGCTCTCGTTGCCCGTGCGCAGAAAACCACGGTTTTATTCAATGCGTTTGAAGAGCCCGCCCGCGGCGTTTATTTCAACAGCCTCTGGGCTGCAGATGAGGCAGGAAGCGAGGCGCCGGTTTACGCTAAACGCCATTTGGTGCCTTTCGGTGAATATGTGCCCTTCGGATTTCGCTGGTTCGTGGATGCGATGGGCATCCCCATGGCAGATCAGCGGCACGGTCTTGTGCCGGAAGAGGCGCTCAAGGCCTCAGGCATTGTCTACGCGCCGGCGGTTTGCTACGAAAATAACTTCGGCGGTGAACTGCGGGCTTTCTGGCAGAAGCGCGAAGTGCCTCAGCTTATTGTCGTCACGGCAAATCTGGGGTGGTTCGGTGATTGGGCGGCTGCGCAGTTCACGCAGATTTCTGCAATGCGGGCAAGGGAATTCGCCACGCCCCTTCTGCAGGTCGTCAATAACGGCAGCTCTGCGGTGATTGATTTCCGGGGAAGGCTTGAACGCCGGGCGGGGCCGGGCGCACAGAGTCTGGATGCACTGGTGACGGTTTCGCGCGGGAGCGTCACGCCTTATGCCCGGTTCGGGGATCTGCCGCTTGCAGTCCTGCTGACGCTTATCCTCGCGGTCATTGCTTTCTGTCATCTGCGCCGGAAGCGCCGGGAAAGCGCTCTCCGTTAGGTGCTTTCTGCGGGCACTGCGGGCAGGCAGAGCCCTTAATCTTGATGGGGTAAAATTCCCCATTTTCCGCCGTCGGTTTTCGTTAATTGCGGCTCACGGTTGTGTTTTGCGCTGCAACTGAGGCGGGTTGTATTCAGGTTCTAGATAGAAAAAATGATTACCTTTCAGGAAGTAATTCTGCGTCTGCAGCAGTATTGGAACAAGCAGGGCTGCGCTCTGCTTCAGCCGATCGACATCGAAGTCGGTGCCGGTACCTCTCATACAGCGACATTTCTGAGAGCGCTCGGACCTGAACCCTGGCGTGCCGCGTATGTGCAGCCGTCGCGCCGTCCCAAGGACGCCCGTTACGGCGAAAACCCCAACCGTCTGCACCAGCACCATCAGTATCAGGTGGTGTTAAAGCCCGCTCCCGTCAATATCGTTGATCTCTATCTGGATTCCCTCAGAGCGCTCGGCATCGATACGGAGGTCAACGACATCCGTTTCGTGGAAGACAACTGGGAAAACCCGACGCTCGGCGCCTGGGGTCTTGGCTGGGAAGTGTGGATGAACGGTATGGAAGTCACGCAGTTTACGTACTTCCAGCAGGTGGGCGGCCTTGAGTGTAAGCCCATCACCGGTGAAATCACCTACGGGCTTGAACGCCTGACGATGTATCTGCAGAACTGCGACAACGTCTTTGACCTGGTCTACACGAACTGGACCGACGGACTGGGCGAAGAGCACACGCTAACCTACGGCGACGTCTTCCATCAGAACGAAGTCGAGCAGAGTCACTACAACTTTGAAGCCAGTGACCCGGAAAAGCTTTTCAAGCAGTTTGATTACTTTGAAGGCGAAGCCAAGCGCCTGATGGAACTCAAGCTCGCGCTGCCGGCCTACGAAATGGTTCTTAAGGCCGGCCACACCTTCAACCTTCTTGACGCCCGCGGTGCCATCAGCGTCACCGAACGAGCCGCCTACATTTCGCGCATCCGCAAATTCAGCCGTGAAGTGGCGCAGAGCTACTACGAATCGCGTGAACGCCTGGGATTCCCCATGCTTAAGAACGCACATCACGCCTAAGGCGAAGACCGGATTAAACACAATTTGCGGATAAAGAATTCAAAATGACCAGTTTGTTAGTTGAACTTCAGACCGAAGAACTGCCCCCGAAGGCTTTAAAGAAACTTTCCGACGCGTTTGCCGAAGGTGTTGCCAAGAGCCTCAGGGCCGCGCATTTTCTGACGGACGATTCCGTTGTGCACGCCTACGGTGCCCCGCGCCGCATGGCCGTTCACATCACCAACGTTCTTGAAAAGAGCCCGGATGAGGCCTTCCGTCAGAAGCTTGTGCCGGTGAAGGTCGGTATCGGTGCCGACGGCCCTGGTGAAGAAAATGGCTGCGCTCGGCATTTCCTGCCCGGTTTCGGAGCTTAAGCGCGTGAGCGACGGCAAGACCGAACAGCTCTACTACGAAGGTGTGCGCGCCGGTCAGTGCCTTACGCACGGCCTGCAGCAGGCCCTCGAAGACAGCGTCAAGGCGCTGCCGATTCCGAAGGTCATGAATTATCAGTTGGCCGATGGTGTGACCACAGTGCAGTTCGTGCGCCCGGTGAAGCATCTCACGGCTCTTTACGGCAGCGACGTTGTCGACGTCACGATGTTCGGCCTTAAGGCAGGCCGCGTCACGATGGGGCACCGCTTTCATACGCATGCGCCGATTGAAATCACGTCGGCCGACAGTTACGCCGCTGAGCTTCTTGAAAGGGGCAAGGTTATTGCCGACTATGCCGAACGCCGTGCGCGCCTTGTGGAAGAACTCGGTAAGGCCGCCAAGCGCGAAGGCGGCACGCTCATTGCCCCTGAGGACCTTATCGATGAGACGAATTCGCTCTCTGAGTGGCCTGTGATTTACGTCTCTGAATTTGAAGAGAAGTTTTTGGCCGTGCCCGAAGAATGCCTCATTCTGACGATGCAGACCAACCAGAAGTACTTCCCGATGCGCAGTGCCGACGGCAAACTCATGAATAAGTTCGCCCTGGTGTCGCACATTGAAGCCAAGGACGGCGGCAAAGCCATTGTTTCCGGTAACGCCCGTGTGGTGCGTGCACGTCTGGCTGACGCCGAGTTCTTCTACAACCAGGACTGCAAGGAAACGCTCGAAAGCCGCCTGCCCGGTCTGCAGCATGTTGTTTACCACAATAAGCTCGGCTCTCAGGCCGAACGGATGCTGCGCGTGAAGGCGCTTGCCGGCATGATTGCCAAGACAATCGGAGCCGATGTCACGCACGCAGAGCGCGCCGCCATGCTTGCCAAGGCGGATCTGCGCACCCTTATGGTGGGCGAATTCCCCGAGCTTCAGGGCATCATGGGTGAATACTATGCGCGCCACGACGGAGAGCCCGAAGACGTGGCTGTTGCCGTGCGTGAGCACTACGAACCGCGCTTTGCCGGCGACAAACTGCCCGAGAGCAAGGTGGCGCTTGCCGTTGCCCTGGCCGACAAGATGGAAACGCTTTGCGGCATGTTCGGTATCGGCCAGATGCCCACGGGTGAGAAGGATCCTTTCGCGCTGCGCCGTCATGCGCTCGGTGTGCTCAGGATGCTCATTGAAAAAGAACTCACCGTGAGCCTCACGACCCTTGTGAAGTACGGGTTTGAAGTCGAAACCGGTGTGGCAGGCGTTAAGGACGCGTCCGCAGAGCTTCTGAACTTCTTCCACGACCGTCTGCGCGTGATGATGCGCGATGCCGGTTACAGCGCTCAGGAAGTCGATTCTGTGCTGTGCGGCCGCCCGGCCGATCTTGCCGATATTCCGCAGCGTCTTGCCGCCGTGCGCCGCTTCCTGGAACTGCCTGAAGCCGAAAGCCTCACTGCAGCCAATAAGCGTATCGGCAACATTCTCAAAAAGATTGAGGGCGATGTTCCGACCGAAGTGGATCCGGCACTTTTTGCAGAACCGGCTGAAAAGGCGCTTTATGAAGCACTCTGCGACCATGAGCCGGTTGCGCAGGCGCTTTATGAAAAGGGCGAGTTCAGCGCGATGCTTGCCTCGCTTACGCCCTTGAAGACTCCGGTTGATGCGTTCTTTACCGATGTGATGGTCAACGCCGAGGATCCTGCGGTGCGCCGCAACCGTCAGGCGCTTTTAAACCGTCTGTCGACCCTGATGAACCGCGTGGCCGAACTCTCGCGCCTCGCACTCTGACGGAAGTCACGCCATGCGCGCCTTAAGGGGCTGGTGCTTTTACGTCGCCTTTTCGGTGACGCTCGTCCCCATCGCACTGGCCTGCGTCCTTTTGTGGCCGTTTGCAGGCGCGGCATGGCGCTATCAGAGAATCGTCAGACCCTGGTTGGGCCTGGTGATGGGGATGCTGAAGTTTTTCTGCGGCGTCACCTACGAAGTCCGGGGAGCGGAAAACATTCCGCTCACTTCCGGCCGTCCCGTTGTCGTTCTGAGCAAGCACTCTTCGGCTTGGGAAACGCTTTTTCTGCCGTACTACATTGACCACCGCATGGGCTTTGTCTACAAGGAGTCGCTGCACTGGATTCCTTTTCTGGGCTGGGCCTTAAAGTCAATGAACATGATTGCGATCAACCGCAGTAACGGCGCGGGCGCTTATGTGTCTTTCCTTAAAAAGGGCCTTCGGTTTGTGAAAAACGGCTGGTGGGTGACGCTTTTCCCGGAAGGAACGCGCGTCGCCTGGGGTGCCCGCGCGCGCTACAAGACGGGCGGCGCCCGTTTTGCCGTTGCCGCCAAAGCCCTGGTCCTGCCGGTGGCGCACGACGCCGGGCGCCTCTGGCCGCGAAACAGCATCGGTAAGACAAGCGGCACGATTCATGTGACCTTCGGACCGGTCATTGATGCGGGAGCGGCCGATTTTGAGACAGTCAACCGTGAGCTTGAAGACTGGATTGAGGGTGAGATCGCCCGTATGTCCGGGCCTGAGGCCGGTGCCGCACCGGTCAGGAATCAATCCGTATGACAGCCGAAAACCGGCAGATACGGCTGCCGGAAACGAAAAAGGAACCGGCCTTTACGG
>OHGG01001127.1_pt1 | contig 11269 bp, 10 predicted proteins | sample 1567641 | NCBI WGS metagenome assembly OHGG01 (sample SAMEA3879561, study PRJEB24766) | human gut metagenome | biome: human-associated habitat; feature: feces | place: USA | collected 1985/1987
ATAACGAGAACAGCTACACATCTCAGATGGTTCGTACAATCAAATACTTCAGCGAGTTAGCATAATTTACGAGAGAAACCCGCAAAGCGTGTTTCCCGTAGTTTAACGAACAATCACTGCACGGTAGACTACTTTTTTAAGCGACAGGCTGCCAGAGTGCAGATAAGACTCAGGAAAAGGGTCCGGTCTTTTAGGACCGGGCTCTTTCTTGCTATTAGAAATAAAATTTAAAGGAGACTACTTAATATGTCATTAAATAAAAAATCTATAGATGATATTAATGTAAAAGGACTTCGCGTTCTTTGCAGATGTGATTTCAACGTACCATTAAAAGAAGGAAAGATTACAGACGAGAACCGTCTGGTTGCAGCACTTCCTACAATCAAGAAATTAATCGCTGATGGTGGAAAGGTTATCCTTTGCTCCCATTTAGGAAAAGTAAAAACAGAAGAAGACAAACAGACCAAAACTCTTGCACCAGTAGCAGCAAGACTTACAGAGTTATTAGGACAGGAAGTTAAATTCGTTGTTGACCCTGAAGTTGTTGGTGAGAACGTAAGAGCAGCAGTAGCAGCTATGAACGATGGCGATGTTATCTTACTTGAGAATACACGTTTCAGACCAGAAGAGACAAAGAACGGAGAAGCTTTCTCTAAAGACCTTGCTTCTATCTGTGATGTATTTGTAAATGATGCATTCGGAACAGCTCACAGAGCACATTGTTCTAACGTAGGTGTTGCACAGTTAGTTGACACTGCAGTAGTTGGATACTTAATGCAGAAAGAAATCGACTTCCTTGGAAATGCAGTAGAGAATCCGGTAAGACCATTCGTTGCAATCCTTGGTGGTGCAAAAGTTGCTGATAAATTAAATGTAATCAACAACTTACTTGAGAAATGTGATACCTTAATCATCGGTGGTGGTATGGCTTACACATTCTTAAAAGCAAAAGGATATGAAATCGGAATCTCTTTAGTAGATGATACTAAGATCGATTATTGTAAAGAAATGATGGCGAAGGCAGAGAAACTTGGAAAGAAACTTCTTCTTCCGGTAGATGCTGTAACAATCAAAGATTTCCCAAATCCTATCGATGCTCCAGTTGAAGTAGAAACTTATGATGCAGACAAGATGCCGGCAGACAGAGAAGGCTGTGATATCGGACCTAAGACACAGACACTTTTCGCAGATGCTGTTAAGACTGCTAAGACTGTTGTTTGGAACGGACCTATGGGTGTCTTCGAGAACCCAACTCTTGCAGCAGGTACTATCGCTGTAGCAAAAGCTTTAGCTGATACAGATGCAACAACCATTATCGGTGGTGGAGATTCTGCAGCAGCAGTTAACCAGCTTGGATTCGGTGACAAGATGAGCCACATCTCAACAGGTGGTGGAGCATCCTTAGAGTTCTTAGAGGGTAAAGAGCTTCCAGGCGTTGCAGCAGCAAACGATAAATAAGTAATCAAAGCACATGCCTGTATGCAGGCAAAAGCTTATATATTTAAGAAAGAAGGACATTTTAAAATGGCAAGAAAAAAAATTATTGCCGGCAACTGGAAAATGAACAAAACTCCTAGCGAGGCAGTTGCACTGGTAAATGAATTAAAACCATTAGTAGCAAACGAAGACGTAGATGTAGTATTCTGCGTACCAGCAATTGATATTATTCCAGCAATGGAAGCAGCAAAAGGTTCTAACATCTGCATCGGTGCAGAGAATATGTATTTTGAAGAGAGCGGAGCATACACAGGAGAAATCTCTCCGGCAATGCTTACAGACGCTGGCGTAAAATACGTTGTATTAGGACATTCTGAGAGAAGAGAATACTTCGCAGAGACAGATGAGACTGTAAATAAGAAAGTATTAAAAGCTTTCGAACATGGTATTACACCAATCATCTGCTGTGGAGAGACTTTAACACAGAGAAAACAGGGTATCTACCTTGACTGGATCCGTATGCAGATTAAGATTGCATTCCAGAACGTAACAGCAGAGCAGGCTGCAACAGCAGTTATTGCTTACGAGCCAATCTGGGCAATCGGAACCGGTGAAACAGCTACTTCTGATCAGGCAGAAGAAGTTTGTGGCGCAATCCGTGCCTGCATCCGTAAAGTATATGATGAAGCAACAGCTGAGTCTATCCGTATCCAGTACGGTGGATCTGTAAATGCAGGAAATGCAGCAGAGCTGTTCGCAAAAGCTGATATCGATGGTGGTCTGGTAGGAGGAGCTTCCTTAAAGGCTGACTTCGGAAAGATTGTAAACTACAATAAATAAGCTTTTCGGAAAATAGAATATTTTCATAAGAAACGTCACGAAATGCATTATGGCATTGGTAAAATTTACCGGTGAAATGCATTTGGTGGCGTTTTTTGTTCCCCGAAAAGAACAAACCAGAACCGATTCACCCATTGACATAGTAGGCAAATGGGTATATGATGCGAATGAACCAGAAAAGGAGGAATGCAGAGAATGATTTCAACCAAAGGAAGGTATGCATTAAAGGTCATGGTCGAGCTGGCGGAGCATGATGCGGAAGAATATATTCCGTTAAAAGGAATTGCCGAGAAACTGAATATTTCCCAGAAATATTTAGAGAGTATTTCGACCATTCTTTCCAAGGGACATATGATAGAAGGAGTTAGCGGCAAGAAGGGCGGTTATCGTCTGAACCGGAAACCGGAAGAATACAGGGTTGGTGATATCCTGCGGCTGACAGAAGGAACGCTTGCACCGGTATCCTGCTTAAGAGAAGACCAGGAGCCATGTGAAAAATCAGATTCCTGCTGTACACTTCCAATCTGGAAGGGACTGGCAGATTTGATAGATAAATATTTTGATGAAATGACGCTGGCGGATGTTCTGCAGTCGAAGCAGGAAGCGGAGAAGAAAGCAGCGAAGAAGAAACAATAGATGCAGGAGGAAGAAAAATGAGCAAAGAATTACTTTTAGAGGTTAAAAATCTGAACGTCAGTGTAGAAGAAAAACATATTTTACATGACGTAAATCTTGAAATAGGAAGACATGAGACACACGTACTGATGGGACCAAACGGAACCGGTAAATCTACACTGGGTTATACACTGGTTGGTAATCCACGTTATCAGGTAGAGAGCGGAGAAATCTTTTTCCAGGGAAAAAATATTACCGGAGAGCCAGTGAATGAACGCGCAAAGAGCGGCATGTTCTTATCTTTCCAGAACCCACTGGAAGTACCGGGCGTTACCTTAAGTTCCTTTATCCGTAGTGCATTGGAACAGAAGACTGGAAAGAGAGTCCGTTTCTATGATTTTAAGAAAGAACTGGCAGAGAAAATGGAACTTTTACAGATGGATCCATCTTATGCAGAACGTGATTTGAATGTAGGATTTTCCGGCGGCGAAAAAAAGAAAGCTGAAATTTTACAGATGTTGATGTTAAAGCCGGAGCTTGCGATTCTGGATGAAACCGATTCCGGGCTGGATGTAGATGCGGTAAGAACCGTATCAAAAGGAATCGAAGAATACCAGAAGAGCAGTAAGGGAAGCCTTTTGATTATTACACACAGCACCAAGATTTTAGAGGCATTACACGTAGATTACACACACATCATGGTGGAAGGACACATTGTTAAGACCGCAGATGCATCCCTGATTAATGAAGTAAACGAGAATGGTTTTGCAAAATACGAGTAAGGAGTGTAAGGAATGGAAGAGAAAAGCTATGTAGAAGATATCGACAGAAGCATATATGATATCCGGGACGATGAGAAGGATGCTTATAAGCTGAAAGAAGGTCTTACTCCTAAAATCGTAGAGCAGATATCAAAAGAGAAAAATGACCCTGTCTGGATGCAGAATTTCCGTTTACAGTCTTTACAGATTTACAATGAAATGGAAGTGCCAGACTGGGGACCATCGATTGAAGGACTGGACATGGACCATATCGTAACCTATGTCCGCCCAAACACAAAGATGAAGGGAAAATGGTCTGAGGTGCCAAAGGACATTAAAGATACCTTTGAACGTCTTGGAATTCCACAGGCAGAGAGAAAGTCACTGGCAGGTGTTGGCGCACAGTATGATTCCGAACTGGTTTATCATAATGTAAGAGAAGAAGTTGCCGCACAGGGCGTTATTTATACGGATTTGGAAAGTGCAATGCATGGCGAATATGCAGATATGATACAGAAGCACTTTATGAAGCTGGTAAAACCAAATGACCACAAATTTGCAGCACTGCACGGTGCAGTCTGGTCCGGCGGTTCTTTCGTTTATGTGCCAAAGGGTGTGGACGTAGAGATTCCGCTGCAGTCCTATTTCAGACTGAATGCCAAAGGTGCCGGGCAGTTTGAACACACACTGATTATCGTAGATGAGGGAGCATCCCTTCATTTCATCGAAGGATGTTCCGCACCAAAATATAACGTAGCCAATCTGCATGCAGGATGCGTGGAATTGTATGTTGGCAAGAATGCAAAACTTCGTTATTCCACCATCGAGAACTGGTCAAAGAATATGTATAACTTAAATACCAAGCGGGCACTGGTAGAAGAGGGCGGAACCATTGAATGGGTATCCGGTTCCTTCGGTTCCCATGTATCTTATCTGTATCCGATGAGCGTCTTAAAAGGAAAGGGCGCCCGCATGGAATTTACCGGTGTAACTTTTGCAGGAAAAGGACAGAACCTTGATACCGGAGCCAAAGTGGTACACTGCGCACCGGACACCAGCTCCTATATGAATACTCGTTCCATTTCCAAGGATGGTGGTATCAGTACTTTCCGTAGTTCCGTTGTGGTAACGAAGGAAGCGAAAGGCACGAAGTCAGCAGTATCCTGTCAGTCTCTGATGTTAGATTCTGAGTCCCGTTCCGATACCATTCCGGCAATGGACATCCGTACCAAGGATGCTAATGTGGGACATGAAGCCCAGATTGGAAGCATCAGTGATGAAGCAATTTTTTATCTGATGTCAAGAGGCATGAGCGAAGAGGACGCAAGAGCCTGCATCGTCAGCGGATTTGCGGATAATGTTTCCAAGGAACTGCCTTTAGAGTACGCACTGGAAATGAACAATTTGATTCGCCTTGAGATGAAGGGCAGCATAGGATAGCAGAAGGGATGTGGAAAGAGCATGGAACAAAATGTAAGTATGAAAATCAATGAATTGCCTTCTCCTACCTGGAACTGGCTGAAGGTAAATGAAACTTCGATAAAATGGAGCACGAAGATAGAACCTTGTGAGATTGCAGCAGAGGGAGATGAAGTAGCTACTGAAACAGAGCAGCTTTTGGACATTGAAACCGGTGCCGGAAGAGAAGCAGATGCAATCTTTGCAACAGAAAATACTGCAAAATATCAGATTCTTGCAGATAATGCAGGACAGGATAAAACCGTAAGACTGCACATTTCCGGTAAAAAAGATGCACATACGGCAGGCTGTGTAGAGATAGTTGCAAAAGAAAACAGTACACTTACTGTTGTGATGGACAGCCGTGTGGCTCCGGATGCCACAAAAGAGGAAGAAAGTACCGCAGAAGCATCTCTGGCAGTCCGTGTCAGAATGAAAGTCGAGAGCGGTGCATCTGTAAGATTAGTTCAGGTTCAGATGCCGCAGGAGCATGAGACGTTATTAAGTGATATAGGCGGCAATTTAATTGGCGAAGGAGCAAAGGTAGAATATATCCAGTTGTTCCTTGGAAAAGGGAATCTCTATTCCGGATGCCGCATGGATTTGAATGGAAAAGAAAGTAATTTTGCCACAGAGACCGGATATCTTGGTCAGGCACAGCAGATTTTAGACTATAATATGGTAGCCAATCATTTCGGCGAGAAAACCATGAGCTATATTAATTCTGACGGAGCTCTTCGCGGACAGGCACATAAGGTTTTCCGCGGAACCATTGATTTCAAACGTGGTTCCTCCGGCGCAGAAGGACAGGAAGAGGAAAGCGTACTTCTGCTGGGTGATGATGTGGAAAATAAGACCATTCCGCTGATTTTATGTGCACAGGAAGACGTAAAAGGAAATCACGGAGCAACCATTGGAGAATTAGATGAAGATACCATGTTCTATTTTGGAGCAAGAGGTATTGATAAGGAAGCTGCAGAACGTATTGTGACAGGTGCAAAATTGGAGCATATCTGTGATTTGATGAAGGATGAAGCAGCAGAAAAAATTGCGAAGGAAGCGCTGGAAGAGGTGATTTAGGATGTACGATTTTAAGAAGGATTTTCCTCTTTTTAAAGACCGGGATGTCATCTATCTTGACAATGCGGCAACCGCACAGAAGCCGGCATGCGTCATTGAAGCGGAAAAGGAATTTTATGAAAAACATAATGCCAATCCGCTGCGTGGATTCTATCCTTTGAGCCTGGAAGCAACCGATGCCTATGAGGCAGCGAGAAAAACAGTTCAGCAGTTTATCCATGCTGCATCTGAGACAGAAATTATATTTACCAGAAATACCACAGAGAGCCTGAATTTAGTAGCGTACAGCTATGGCTTAAATAATCTTTGTCCGGAGGACGAAATTGTGGTTTCCATTATGGAACATCACAGCAATATGCTGCCGTGGCAGATGGTGGCAAGACAGACCGGCGCAAAGCTTATTTATCTGGAATGTGAAAAGGATGGTAGTTTAAGCGAAGCAAAGTTAGACGAAGCTTTTTCTGATAAAACAAGACTGGTGGCAATCACACAGGTGTCCAATGTGCTGGGACATCCAACACCGGTAGAGGAAATTGTGCGAAGAGCAAGAAAGAGCAATGCAGTAGTCGTGCTGGATGCAGCCCAGAGTTCCCCGCATATGCCAATTGATGTGCAGAAGCTGGATGTGGATTTTCTGGCATTTTCCGGTCACAAGTTAATGGGACCGATGGGAATCGGTGTCTTATATGGAAAGAAAAAACTTTTAAAGGCAATGCCACCATTCCTTACCGGCGGAGAAATGATAGATTCTGTAACAAGAGACGGTGCAAAATATGCAGAGCTTCCTCACAAGTTTGAGGCAGGAACCGTCAATGCAGCAGGCGCAGTGGGACTGGCTGCCGCCATTGATTATATTAATAAAATCGGTTTTGAAACCATGCAGGAGCGTGAACTTACACTTACGAAAAGAGCCTTAGAAGGACTGAAAGCAATTCCGAAGGTTCATGTGCTGGGTTCGGAACTGGCAGAAGAACATACCGGAATCCTGACATTTACCATTGAAGACGTGCATCCGCATGATGTCAGTGCGGTATTGGAATTTGACGGTGTGGCTGTCCGGGCAGGTCATCATTGTGCACAGCCATTGTTAGAGTATCTGGGCGTCCGCTCTGCTACAAGAGCAAGCCTGATGTTCTACAATACAGAAGAAGAAGTCGATGCGCTGGTGAAAAGCGTAGCAGGAGTCAGAAGGAGAATGGGATATGGAGAGTAGAAGTTTTTATAATGAAATCCTTACCGAACACAATATTCACCCGGAGTTCAAGCATGACCTTCCGGATGCCGATCTGGTATTAGAGGGCGTGAATCCAAACTGCGGGGATGACATTTTTTTAAAATTAAAATTAGATGGTGATGAAATCGTAGACGGTGCAATTGTAGGAGATGGCTGTGCTATTTCCCAGGCATCTGCCGATATTATGCTGGGCATGATTGTTGGAAAGAAGAAAGAGGAAGCACTGCATTTAGGAGAATTATTCTTAAAAATGATAAAAGGAGAAGCTTCGGATGAAGAGATTGACGAGCTGGAAGAAGCTTCGGCATTAAAGGATATTTCCCATATGCCTGCCCGGGTAAAATGCGCCGTATTAGGCTGGCATACCTTAGAAGAAATGTTAAATGATGAGGTTTGATATAAAAGAAGTGTGATTCTGATATACGGCAAACTATCTGTGCAGGTCATTCGCCGGCAAGCCTTGTAAGGGCTGTTAGGGGTACTTGGAATTTCCTATATAAATTTAGCAACGCAGGCACAGGGATGTGTCTGCGAGGTGCATTTGAGCATGGATGCGAATATGCACCGGTTGCGGGAAGAAAAAGGCGTATAGTGGAAATTCCAAGTACCACTTTCTGCCCTTATGTGGTCTTGATGCGTAATGATTTGCGCAGATAGATTGCGCAGATAGTTTTTGCTTTGGAACAGAGTACCAGAATACGCTATTTGCCTAAAATAAGGATTGTTAGAAAAAGAAAGATAGTGTATAATGTTATCGGCAATAAAGCAGGACACAAGAGACAAAAGAGGAGTTGAGCGAGGATACCGATTTGAGAAGAAAAGCTTTGCAGATGGCAGGGATAGGAATATTGTTGTTTGGAATGGTTTGCAGTGGATGTGACAGGAAAGCGCAGGTAAATGCAGAACCGGAAAGCAGCGAGAAAATAGAATATGCAGTGACGGAAACAGAAGAAGTCTCTACAGAGACGAAGAAGCTGGTGATAGAAGATTTGGATGATGCATACGAAGCACTGCTGGATTCCTGCAGCAAAGAATTTATCGGGGATTATCGGATTGACGAAAGTTTCTTAAACTGGGTTTATGCCAATTACGGAAAAGAGGCAGTATTAAATATTGCACAGGAGTCTCAGGAAGACCAGAATGTAAATGTCTGGTACGAAGAGACCGGAAATTCCATACATGTGCTGTGGCTTCTTTATTGTCAGGATACCGGCATGAATGAAGAGGATTTGCAGCAGGTTTACTGGAAGACATGCAGCTCTGAGGATGAGATTGTGCTGGATTTTACCGGCGATATTAATTTTGCAGAAGGCTGGGGCACAACGGAACACATGGATGGACAGCCAAATGGAATCAATGACTGCTTTTCCAAAGATTTATTGCAGGAAATGAATAATGCAGACATTATGATGATAAACAATGAGTTCACCTACAGTACAAGAGGGGAACCTTTAGCCGGCAAGGATTATACTTTCCGGGCAGATCCAAAGCGTGTTGACTTGTTAGAAACATTTGGAACAGATATTGTCAGTCTTGCCAATAATCATGTCTATGACTATGGTGAAGTTGCATTGATTGATACCATAGATACATTGGAAGAAGCAGGAATTCCGTATGTAGGAGCAGGAAAAGATTTAAAGGATGCCATGCGTCCGGTATATTTTGTGGCAAATGGAAAGAAAATAGCAATTGTATCAGCTACACAGATTGAACGCTCTTTAAATTATACGAAGGAAGCAACTGAGACGACACCGGGCGTGTTAAAGACCTTAAATCCGGACAAGTTTCTGAAAGTAATAGAAGAAGCAAGAGACAACAGCGATTATGTGATTGCTTTTGTACACTGGGGAACAGAAGGAAATAACTATTTTGGTTCCGACCAGGTGGCTCTTGCAAAACAGTTTGTGGAAGCCGGTGTGGATGTTATTATCGGCGGACATACCCATTGCCTGCAGGGCATGGAATATATGGATGGCGTGCCGATTATCTATAGCCTTGGCAATTTCTGGTTCAACATTAGATACCGGTTTATCCCAGGTAATCATCCGGGATGACGGAACTATTGATTTCCGGTTTCTGCCGTGTATACAGAAGAATTACAAGACCTCACTGGTGACAGATGAAAGTGAGAAAAGACGTATTTTTGATTTTATGGAATCCCTTTCCGTGGGAATTACCATAGATGATGATGGTTATGTGACAGCAACGGAGTAATCCGTTTCAATAGAAGATTTTAAAGAAAAGAGGAAAAAACATGAGTAAAAAACCAACCGTATTGATGATTTTAGATGGTTTTGGTCTGAATGACAAAACTGAGGGTAATGCAGTAGCCCAGGCAAACAAGCCAAACATTGATGCACTGATGAAAGATTATCCATGGGTAAAAGGAAATGCCAGCGGACTTGCCGTAGGACTTCCGGACGGACAGATGGGTAACTCCGAAGTAGGACATATGAACATGGGTGCAGGAAGAATTGTATACCAGGAATTAACCAGAATTACCAAAGAAATCGAAGATGGAGATTTCTTTAAAAACGAAGCATTGCTTGCCGGCATGAAAAATGTAAAAGACAACGGTTCTGCACTTCATTTATATGGATTATTATCCGATGGTGGAGTTCACAGCCACATTACACATTTATTCGGACTTCTGGAAATGGCAAAAAAAGAAGGCTTAGACAAAGTATATGTACACTGCTTCTTAGACGGCCGTGATACCGCACCTACTTCCGGAAAAGGATTTATCGAAGAGCTAGAAGCAAAAATGAAAGAAATCGGTGTTGGTGAAATTGCAACCATCAACGGACGTTACTATGCAATGGACCGTGACAACCGTTGGGATCGTGTAGAAAAAGCATATAAAGCAATTACAGAAGGTGTTGGCGAGACAGCAGACAGCGCTGTTGCAGCAATTGATGCATCTTATGCAAAAGATGTAACAGACGAGTTCGTAGTTCCGACTGTAATTATGAAAAATGGTGCTCCAACTGCAACCGTACAGGATAACGATACCATTATCTTCTTTAACTTCCGTCCTGACCGTGCAAGAGAGATTACCAGAGCATTCTGTGCAGATGAGTTCGACGGATTTGACAGAGGCACAAGAAAGAACGTAACTTATGTATGTTTCACAGAATACGATGGAACCATTCCGAACAAAACCGTTGCATTCCACAAGGTAGAACTTACCAATACATTTGGACAGTTTCTTGCAGACAATGGCAAGACGCAGGCAAGAATCGCTGAGACTGAGAAATATGCTCATGTAACCTTCTTCTTCAACGGCGGTGTAGAGGAGCCAAACAAAGGCGAAGAAAGAATTCTGGTAAAATCTCCAAAGGTAGCAACCTATGATTTGAAACCGGAAATGAGTGCATACGAAGTATGTGATAAATTAGTAGATGCCATCAAATCTGAAAAATATGATGTAATCGTAATCAACTTTGCTAACCCGGATATGGTTGGACATACCGGAGTTCAGGCTGCAGCAATCAAGGCAGTAGAAGCAGTTGATGAGTGCGTAGGCAAAGCTGTTGCAGCATTAAAAGAGGTTGACGGACAGATGTTCATCTGCGCAGACCACGGAAATGCAGAGCAGTTAATCGATTATGAAACAGGCGAACCATTTACAGCACATACTACCAATCCGGTACCATTCATTCTGGTAAATGCAGACCCTGCATACGGTTTAAGAGAGGGTGGATGTCTTGCAGATATCGCTCCTACATTAATCGAGCTGATGGGAATGGAACAGCCAAAAGAAATGACAGGGAAATCTTTGTTAATCAAAAAATAAGACCGTAAGGGCGAAATGCAAACTACGAGAAACACGCTTTGCGAGTTT
>OHGG01001138.1_pt1 | contig 11190 bp, 11 predicted proteins | sample 1567641 | NCBI WGS metagenome assembly OHGG01 (sample SAMEA3879561, study PRJEB24766) | human gut metagenome | biome: human-associated habitat; feature: feces | place: USA | collected 1985/1987
CTTCCAGGTATAACGGAAGTCACTGTTCACCTTCAGAAACTGTGCGAAAGGAACACCGAACAGTTTCTTGTCTCTTTGGCTGAACTCCTTTCCGAAAATACGATAAATACCGGAAGTTCTTTTGGTATCTTATCGATGTTCTTTTTCTGGTTATCAAAATATACTGCTTCAAAAAGTCCCATATATGCATTTAATGAGAATTTAAAGGTACATTTCGGATTGGAATAGTATGCCTTTACGATGTCTGTATCTTTCGTCAGCCAGCTCTTCGGTGCATTTTTTCCGGTTACGTCATATTTTTTATATGGCCCTAAGAATGTCAGGCTCTCTAAAAACGGACTGTAGTATCTCCAGCCATGGAATTTTGCCATTACTTTCGTAAGTGTCATCGCCAGCTTTGTTGTCGCATCTCCGATGCATCCGGTTCCCATGACAATCGCTCCGTCTAAACCTTTTCTGTATTTTGCAAGATATTTTCGCAGCATATAGGAGCCCATGCTGTGTCCTAACATAAAATAAGGCACACCCGGATGCTCTTTCCGTGTTATCTCCCGGAGTGTATGCATATCAGCAACCACCGTATCGCTGGGATGCTCTGCAAAAAATCCCCATTCATCCTTAGATACAACGGATTCGCCGTGTCCGATATGATCATGACCTACCACCAGAAAACCATTGTCATTTAAAAATTCTGCAAAAGCCCGGTAGCGCTCAATATATTCCACCATACCATGTGTTATCTGTAAAACTGCACGATACTTTCCATCTTCCGGAGTCCATCGTACTGCATGAACTGTGGTTCGCCCATCTGCGGAAGGGAAAGAAAACACTTCCTCTTTCGTCATATAATATACCCCCTGTATGTTATAAATCCCTTATATTTTACAATGATTCTGCACTTTTTACAACCGAAGCGTCCTGCAAAAACCATAATACTCTATTAAATTTTTCTTAAATCCCTAAAGTTTTACCTACAGAACCCGCCTCTGAAAGCTTCCTGTGTATGCCGGACTACCGAAAACGCCGTATTATTGCCTGTACACTTTCTCTTCCACTGTAAGTGTCCACTGCCGGCTCATAAACGGCTGCAAACTGTATGCTGTTTTCTTTTCCATGCATAGCTGCATCCACTTCTTCACTGCCAAACTTTTCACTGAGAAATGTAAGAAATTTTTCCACTTCTCCAAAATAGACTCCTGCCACCGGATTCCCCTTTGAATCCAACAAATGAAGCTTTAACACATTCCGGTTTACGCCCACTATACCGGCTCTCGTAATCTTAATATTACGGTCTGCAAATACCGGTTTGGTATTGGACTTTCCGCAAGGCTCCAGCACACTTAACTGCCGGATGGTATCTACCGTAAAATAGGACATCGGAAGCACCGCATCCAGCCTTACCACCTCTGCCATATCTTCTTCAGAAAGTTCTGCCTTCTGATTAATCTGTTCCCGCAATTTATCAATATCTTCTTCCCGCATGGAAAGTCCTGCTGCCATAGGATGTCCGCCGTATTTTGTAAACAGCTCCGCCACTTCTGTCATTTTATCAAACATGGAATAGGCTTCGATGGAACGACCGGAGCCTTTGACTCCTTCTTCTCCTCTGGTCAGTACAAATACCGGTCTCTGATAGGCTTCCCGGATTCTTCCGGCAATGATTCCCGCAAGACTCTCATGGCATTCCGGCAGGTAAACCACTAATACTTTATCTTTTTCCCGGCCTTCCTTTTCAATCTGTTCCAATGCCTTCTGTGTCTCCTGCTGTGTCATATATTTCCGGCTTTCGTTAAGCTCCACTAATTCGCCTGCCAGTGCAGAAGCCTTTACTTCATCCCGCTCAAGCAGCAGCTCCAGGGAACGTTTTGCCGTATCCAGTCTGCCGCTGGCATTGATACATGGTCCCAATACAAAGCCGATATGATATGCACTCAACGGCTTGTCAGAAAGCTTGTTTTTTGCAATCAACGCTTTCATTCCGGGATTCTTCGTATGCTCTAACGCTTTTAACCCAAGCTTTACCAAAATACGGTTCTCTCCGGTTAAGTCCATGACATCCCCCACCGTTGCAAAGCCTGCATTTTCAATAAAAATATCTGCTTCTTCCACCGGAATATCCATTCTCTCATAAAGCACCTGCACCAGCTTCCACGCCACTACTGCTCCGCAGATTCCTTTGCAGGGATACGGACAATCCGCCTGCTTGGGATTTACAATGGCATCCGCATTGCTCCGTAGAAATTCCTTTCCCTGTTCTGTATTACGATAAGGAATCTCATGGTGGTCTGTTACCACAACGGTCATTCCTTTTTCCTTTGCAAAATTAATCTCGTTGATTGCAGCAATTCCATTGTCACAGGTAATCAAAAGTTCTTTTCCATCGGACAATGCCTGCTCGATTAAATGCTCATTGATTCCATAACCATCTTTCATCCGGTTCGGGATTGCAGCATCCACATTGCCGCCGCACCGGCGGATTCCATCTAATAAAATATAGGTTGCATTGACACCATCAATATCATAATCACCAATGATACGCATGGCCTTTTTCTCTGCAATGCCCTCTGCAATAATTTCTGCAGCTTTATCCACATCCTTTAACAAATGAGGATTATGTAATGCCTCTTTTCCACCATACAAATATTCTGTAATTTCTTTTTCATCTATTATATCCCGGTTTCTTATAATCCGGGCAATCAGTGGGTCAATTCCATATTTCTTTGCCATTTCCATGAAATTGCCGCCTTTTCTGATTTCAATCCATTTCTCCATGAAGCTTTCTCTGCCTTATCTATTCATATTCCACATTTATGAGCACCAGTCCCTTTGCTGCTGCCACTGGTCCTGCCAGACTGCGGTTTCTGCCCTCTAATATTTCTTTCATCTCACGAACTTCCCGCTTTCCTGTTCCAACTTCTAACAGTGTTCCGGTAAGGATTCGCACCATGTTCTGTAAAAATCCATTTCCGGTAAAAGAAATGTCAAGTTCATCCTTTTTCTCTTCTATCCGAATCTCATAAATCGTCCGTACTGCCGATTTTTTGAAATGACGGTTGCCGCAAAAAGAAGTAAAATCGTGGGTTCCAAGCAGCACTTCCGCCGCTGCCTTCATTTTGTTAATATTCAGGTTTTCTGCCACCGGTGTTACATATTTTCTCCGGAATACATCCGGCTTCTCCCCTAAGAAAATGCGGTAGCAATAAGTCTTTTTTACTGCGTTTAATCTGCTGTGAAACCGAAGCGGTACTTCGGATATCTCTAATACCACAATATCCTCCGGCAGATACTGGTTACAGTACCGCTTTATCTCTTCCGGTTCATATGCGCTCTGAAGTTTAAAATTTGCCACCTGTCCCATGGCATGCACGCCCGCATCCGTTCTTCCGGAGCCATGTATCTCTATTTCTTCTCCTGTCATTTTCTCCAATACCGACTGCAGCTTTCCCTGAATGGTCTGCTCTGTATTTCCCTGAACCTGCCATCCGCTGTATCTGCTGCCATCGTATTGCAATATCATTTTATAATTTATCATGTTTTCTCTCCATTCATTCTGCAACAGTATAACACGTTTTCCCGCTTTCCGGCATATACTTTATGGAATAAATATCATGAGGTTTCCATATGTCAAACCTTTCTTATATGCAAAAAGCCACGGACAGAGGACAACTGCAGATTCATGTCACCACAGAGCGTGGCTTTTTCCCCATTAAAGATGCCTCCATCCGTCTTTCCTATACGGGAAATCCTACTGAAATTATTGAAGAACTATCAACTGACATTTCCGGTCAGACTGAAGCAGTTGAACTGCCGGCTCCCCCTTTAGAATATAGTATGGAGCCTTCTGAATTCCAGCCTTACTCGGAATATACCATTCAGGTAAATGCGTCCGGCTACCGTCCCATCAATATTTCCGGTATCTCCGTTCTGCCGGATAAAACTTCCATCCAAAATGTCCGGATGGAAACTGCCACCGTAGAAAATCCACTGGAACGAAATATTGTTATAACAGCCAACACTCTCTATGGGAATTTTCCGCCGAAAATCCCAGAGGATGAAATCAAGCCGATGACAGAAAGCGGCGAGATTGTCTTAAGCCGTGTTGTCATCCCGGAATATGTCATTGTCCATGACGGCCCGCCAAGTGATTCTTCCGCCAACGACTACTATGTCCGTTACCGGGACTACATCAAAAATGTTGCCTCCAGCGAAATCTATGCTACCTGGCCGGATGCAGCTCTCCGTGCAAATATTTTAGCGATTATGTCCTTTACCCTGAACCGGGTGTATACGGAGTGGTACCGGAACAAAGGCTATGATTTTACCATTACTTCTTCCACCGCCTTTGACCACAAATTTGTCTACGGCAGAAACATTTTTTCCAATATTTCCAATATCGTCGATGAGATGTTTAACAGCTACCTTTCCCGCCCGAACGTCCGCCAGCCGATTCTGACCCAGTACTGTGACGGGCAGCGGGTAAGCTGCCCGAACTGGATGACTCAGTGGGGTTCGAAATACTTAGCCGACCAGGGATATTCCACCATTGAGATTCTGCGCTACTATTACGGCAGCAGTATGTATATCAACACGGCGGATGAAATCAGTGGTGTGCCTGCTTCCTGGCCGGGCAGCAACCTTGAGGTTGGTTCTACCGGGGATAAGGTGCGGATGCTGCAGGAGCAGCTGAACCGGATTGCACGTAACTACCCTGCGCTTCCGACTATTGCCGTGGATGGCATTTATGGTTCTGCAACCAAAGCTGCCGTAGAAAAATTCCAGTCCATCTTTGGGCTTCCGGTTACCGGAATTGTAGATTTCCGTACCTGGTACCGTATTTCCGAAATTTATGTGGCTGTTTCAAGAATTGCAGAATTATATCAATAAATTTCATAACTTAAACCTTTTCTGGAATTCTTTTTACCACAAATCCATAGTAATTATGAAAATACAATGCTATACTAAATTCATATTACGAATTTACTGGAGGGAAAAATAATGCATACATTTCAACCATATCCAATTGACCTTATGGAAATGAATCCATTTACTAAAATCGGCAAAGAATGGATGTTAATCACAGCAGGTGATGAGAAGAAAGCAAATACAATGACTGCAAGCTGGGGCGGTGTTGGTGTCCTCTGGGGCAAAAATGTTGTCTACATCTTTGTAAGAGATACACGCTATACCAAAGAATTTATTGATAATGGAGAGACATTTTCACTGACCTTTTTAGATGAGTCCAATAAAGGAGCTTTAAAATATCTTGGAGCTGTTTCCGGACGTGATGAAAATAAAATTGAAAATGCAAGAATGCATCTTGATTACTGCAAGGACACACCTTATATTGACGAAGGAAATCTGGTATTTATCTGCCGTAAATTATCTGCTACAAAGATGACTCCGGACCAGTTTATTGATTCTTCTATCGAAAGCAGCTGGTATGCCGATGGCAACCTTCACACCATGTATGTAGGTGAAATCTTAGAAGTACTTGCCCGCTAAGCTACTCGCGTAACCATGGGAAACATGCTTTGCAAGTTTCTACAGTTATCGCGATGCTCGCCAAAGTCTGGCAGAAAAGAAGGAGCCAAGTTCGCTCAAGCAAACCTAGCTCCTTCTTTTCTGCCAGACTTTTTTACCATCATTTTACTTATGAATAATATCATAATGCGCCTGTACGGCAGCATCGATTTTTCTCTGGTCTCCCGTTTCGATTGCTTCTGCAATTTCTACATGAAGCTTCCACATTTTTTCAAATTTCTCGGCATCTGCATTTTCCCAGCCTTTTCGGATACTTTCCTTATAAATTTCAGAAAATACCTGCATAATCGTAATCATGAAACGGTTGCCGGAACCTAATATTAATTTCTGATGAAACTCCCGGTCAATCTCATAACTCCTCTGCTGGTCAGCATTCTGCATAGATTCTGCCAGTGCTTTTAACTCCGCAAAATCCTGTTTACCCATGTTTTTAGCCGCAAGAAGACCTATTGTGTATTCTAAAAGGCAACGTGCCTCTGCAAGCTCATCCTTATCTATCTGCTGCAATAGCAGCATCATATTAATTACTTCTGAAAGGCTTTTTTCCATGTTGCAGCAGATATAATTGCCGGAGCCCTGCTGACTTTCAATCAATCCGATATTCTCCATACTCTTTAATGCTTCCCGGATAGATGGACGTGACATACCAAGTGTTTCTGCCATTTCACGTTCTGTTGGCAGCTTGCTGCCTACCCGAAACTCCCCGCTCCGTATTCCATCTTTTACGAATGCCATTACCCTCTTATACTCTCTGTCCTTCATCTGAATCTCCTTTCATCCCTTGCAAAATTATTGCATCATAGATACATCAATAAAAATTAGCAAATACAGTTGCTGCTGCTACCGTCAGAAGTCCTGCTACTGCAATGGCAAGACTGCTCATTGCTCCTTCTACTTCTCCCATTTCCATGGCACGGGCGGTTCCGATTGCATGAGCGGAAGTACCGAGTGCCAGTCCCTTTGCCACCGGCTCTTCTATATGAAATACACGGCATACCACTTCTGCAATCATATTTCCCAAGACTCCGGTAATGATAATTACTGCCACCGTAATCGTTACGATTCCTCCAAGTTCTTCAGATACTCCCATTCCAATTGCTGTGGTAATGGATTTTGGCAGAAGGGTTACATATTCCTCATGATTCAGATGGAATATCACCGCAAAAAGAAGCACACTTCCCATACTTGCAATGACACCGGATATAATTCCTGCTACAATGGCACTTTTATGTTTCTTTAACAATTCCAGCTGCTCATACAACGGAACAGCAAGACATACCGTTGCCGGGGTTAAAAGATAGCTTAAATACTTTGCTCCTTCATAATAACTGTCATAGTCAATCCTGCCTACACTTAATACAACCATAACAAAAATAATAGAAATCAAAAGTGGATTAAACAGCGCCAGCTTTAATTTACGCTTTAACAGTGCTCCGATTTCATATCCAATGAGACTGATTACTACACCAAAGAAAAGGGTATCTCCTACAAAATTATTCATTTTCTTCTTTCTCCCTTCCCTTTCGTATCACATTCTGTGTCACTCTTCCGGTCACGACCATAACAATAATCGTCGTAAGTACTGTAATGACAATCACCGGCACAATAGTCGGACGCAGAACGCTCCAGGAGTCCAGAAGTCCTACTGCTGCCGGAATAAACATCACCGGCATAATTTCAATTAAGAATATCGCAGTGTCCTTCACCTGTTCTATCTTAACGATACCCGTTACCAGAGCAAGCAGCATTAACACCAGTCCGTAAATGCTTGCAGGAACCGGTAATGGCAGCACCATATGCAGAATTTCTCCAGCAAAAGAAATTGCCAGAATTAAAAAAAACTGTCTAAAATACTTCATTTCTAAATCCTCCGATTGGTATTACCAATCAAAGAGTATAATACAAAAGAAGTAAAAAGACAAGTTTTATTTAATGATTTTTTCGAATTTTAGAAATTTACATTTGTTTTCTAATTCTATAAACTCTGAATACTGTTCCCCTCTGTTTGCTTTGCTGCTTTTTTCTTTTTTACCAGTTCACCTGAAAATTCACTCATATTTCGAAAGGTATAATTCCTATTACTTATCATAGCAATAGAAAGTGTTACCAGTGGAAAATACTCTTCACCACCTTTCTTTTAAATATAATAATACTTAAGCTGTCTATAAAGAGCATTTTTCTAAGAATTAGAACCTGCGATTAACTCATCCAGAGTACCAAAATGGTAGCCCATCTCTTCCCACTTTGTAAGTAGTTCATCTAATATTTCACCATTGGTCTTTGAAGTATTGTGCAGCAGCACTATAGCTCCCGGATGAATACGTCCGGTGAGTTTTTCAAAGGCCTCTTCTTTTGTTGGCTGATTATCCGGATCCCAGTCCACATAAGCAAGACTCCAGAAAAAAGTATAATAACCTAATTCTTTTGCCATTTTCAGATTTGATTCACTGTATTTCCCCTGAGGCGGCCGGTAAAATTTAACCATCTCCTTGTCTGTAATCTCTTCATAAAGTAACTTGACATCTTCAACTTCCTTTTGAAATGACGATACATCTGCAATTTCTGACATATCCGGATGATGATAAGTATGGTTTCCTACGGTATGACCTTCTTCCACCATTTTCCTTACCAGATCTGGACTGGTCTCTAAGAAATGCCCTACTACAAAGAAGGTTGCCTTTACATCATGCTTTTTCAATGCTTCCAGTATCTTCTCCGTATTTCCATTCTCATAGCCGCAGTCAAAGGTCAGGTAAATCACCTTATCATCGCCATTACCAATAAAATATGTATTATATTTCCGCAATTCTTCCGGTGTGGCATTTCCGGTTGGCTGTGTCCCCGATTCACCAAATCCAAGTCCCCAGTTCTCTGTTGTAGATGCCACTGCATTTACTCCCAGTAAGCCGCCATTCTGCCAGCTTTTTACCAGCACTGCACTCCCACGGCCTGCGCAAAATACCAATGCCAGCATTACCGCCACTGCCAGTATCCTTTTCCATTTTTTCATAAAAAAAGCCTCATATACTCTTTCTAAAGTATATGAGACTTCTTTTATCTCATGCTTTTCATTTTAGTTCTTTCAGTCATTTACTCTACTGCCTTGAATGCTTCCTCTAAGTCTTCAATAATATCGTCGATATTTTCTGTTCCGATAGAAAGGCGGATGGTATTCGGTTTGATTCCCTGCTCTTCTAATTCTTCTGCACTAAGCTGGGAATGCGTGGTTGATGCTGGATGAATCACCAGGGATTTTACATCTGCAACATTTGCCAGTAAGGAGAAGATTTCCAGATTGTCGATGAAATCTTTTGCCTTTCTGTCATCACCTTTGATTTCAAAGGTAAAGATAGAACCGCCACCGTTCGGGAAGTATTTCTTATATAATTCCTGCTGTTTTGGATCTGTACTTACTGCAGGATGATTTACACGCTCCACCTGTGGATGGTTATTTAAGAACTCTACTACCTTCAATGCATTCTGTACATGACGTTCTACTCTTAAGGATAATGTCTCTAATCCCTGTAAGAAGATAAATGCATGGAACGGAGATAAAGTTGCTCCGGTATCACGAAGTAAGATTGCACGAATCTTGGTTACAAATGCTGCCGGTCCTACTGCCTTGGTAAAGCTGATGCCATGATAACTTGGGTTTGGCTCAGTTAAGGATGCAAATTTTCCACTTGCCTCCCAGTCAAATTTTCCGCTGTCTACGATAACTCCACCAATTGTTGTCCCGTGTCCACCAATGAATTTTGTTGCAGAATGTACCACGATGTCTGCGCCATACTCAATCGGACGAACCAGATAAGGTGTTGCAAAAGTGTTATCTACGACTAATGGAATCTTGTGTGCATGTGCTACTTTTGCGATGGCTTCAATATCAGCTACGTCTGAGTTAGGATTTCCTAATGTCTCAATATATAATGCTTTTGTATTGTCTTTGATTGCTGCTTCAAATGCTTCCGGCTCCGGCTCAACGAAGGTTGTTGTAATGCCGTACTGTGGAAGTGTATGCTCCAACAGGTTATAAGAACCACCATAGATATTCTTTGCAGCTACAATATGGTCACCATTCTGTGCAAGATTTTCAATCGTATAAGTAATTGCTGCTGCTCCGGATGCTACTGCCAACGCTGCAACTCCACCCTCTAATGCTGCAATTCTCTTCTCAAATACATCCTCTGTCGGATTCGTAAGTCTTCCATAAATATTTCCTGCATCTGCAAGACCAAATCTTGCTTCCGCATGGTCGCTGTTGCGGAATACATAGGATGATGTCTGATAAATAGGTACTGCTCTTGCATCTGTCACCGGATCCGGATTTTCCTGTCCTACATGTAACTGTAAAGTTTCAAATTTTAAATTACGTTCTGCTCTGCTTTTCTTTGTGCTCATCTTCTTTTTCTCCGTTCTGTTATTTATTTCTGTCACTCTGATGTTACATCAGATTTTTTCTATTCTACTGCAAATTACTCTGTAAATAAAGCTGTTGAATAATATCTGTCTCCATTGTCCGGTAATAAAGCTACAATTGTTTTTCCTTTATTTTCAGGTCTCTTTGCCAGTTCAATTGCTGCATAAGCTGCTGCTCCGGAAGAAATTCCTACTAATACGCCCTCTTTGTGTGCAATTTCTTTTGCCACACGGAAAGCATCTTCGTTCTCTACCGGAAATACCTCATCATATACTTTGGTGTTTAATACATCCGGTACGAATCCTGCACCGATACCCTGAATCTTATGTGCTCCACTCTTACCTTCGGATAATACCGGTGAAGATGCCGGCTCTACTGCTACAACTTTAACATCCGCTTTCTGCTCTTTTAAGTATTCACCGGTTCCTGTTACGGTTCCACCTGTACCAACTCCTGCTACGAAGATGTCTACTGCTCCGTCCGTATCTTTCCAGATTTCCGGTCCTGTTGTCTCTTTGTGTACTTTTGGATTCGCAGGGTTTACAAACTGTCCAGGGATAAAGCTGTTTGGAATCTCTTTTGCAAGTTCATCCGCTTTTGCAATTGCACCTTTCATTCCTTTGCTTGCTTCTGTCAGAACAATTTCTGCACCGTAAGCCTTTAAGATGTTTCTACGTTCAACACTCATGGATTCCGGCATAGTAAGAATGATACGGTATCCCTTGGCTGCCGCAAGTGCTGCAAGACCAATTCCTGTATTTCCGGATGTCGGCTCGATAATGGTAGAGCCCGGCTTTAATTTTCCGTCCGCCTCTGCCTGCTCGATCATTTCTTTTGCGATACGGTCCTTAACAGATCCAGCCGGATTAAAGTACTCCAGCTTTGCAAGTAATCTTGATTTTAAACCAAACTTCTTCTCAATATGTGTCAATTCTACTAATGGTGTATTACCAATTAAACCTAATGTTCCTTCATAAATATGTCCCATAATCCAACCTCCGATTTTATCGTTCCATTTTTAATTCCTTATTTTCATACTCGGTTACTAGGAATTAATTTGTTGTATTGAATATACACCCTTTCCTGCTTACTGTCAACTACTTTTTTGAAACTCATGAACAAAGGCTATCCGTTTCTGTAAAATTGTGATATGATGGTCAAAAATCACGTACCAAAGGGAGGTATGACATATGTACGAATTTACAGAAGACTGCCTGATTCATATTGACGAA
>OHGG01001160.1_pt1 | contig 10991 bp, 10 predicted proteins | sample 1567641 | NCBI WGS metagenome assembly OHGG01 (sample SAMEA3879561, study PRJEB24766) | human gut metagenome | biome: human-associated habitat; feature: feces | place: USA | collected 1985/1987
GAATAATCGTGTTTCGGTTTGCGGATGTTGCTCGCTGTAATCGTCAATTTCGCAAAACGGGTCCTGCACCTAAACTGCCCGTACATAAAAGCACACAGCGTAAGCCTGTGTGCGGTAACCGACATACTTCAAAGGATAAGCACATTATGCAGCGCAGAACTCTCGTGGCCGCCGCGGCCGCTTTCGGACTGACTTCCACCGCACTTTCGGCCTTCGCCGCCGAAAAGGGCACCCAGTATGTGGTGCTCGATAAACCGCTCCCGAACGCCGAAGGCACGCTCATTAAGGTCTTCTCCTACGACTGCCCGTTCTGCTACAAGTACGACGTGGGTGTTGATCCGCGGGTGCTGCCGCGCATCGAAAAAGAGGTGGGCTTGAAATTTAAGCCGATACACCTCGAAACCAAGGGAACCTACGGCCGCTGCGCGAGCGTGTTTCTTGCGATGTGCATGCTCCGGGACGAAAAAGCCGGTGTTTCCATTGAAGACAAGAATTCGCTCTTTAAGAAAGCCAAGGACGCGATCTACAACGCCTACCACCGTAAGCAGGAGCGGTGGACGGCCGGCGAATCGGCGTTTTTGAAGACCATGACCGACGCCACGGGCCTCACCGCCGCCGACTACGAAGCCGCGAAAAAGGATGCTGCCGTGACGGCCTTGGCCGACAGCTGGAAGGTCACCTATGACGTCGCGAAGATCCAGGGCATTCCCGCTTACGTTGTCAACGGCAAGTACCTGATTATGACCAAGAGCATCCGTAACTTTGACGGCATGGTCTCGCTTGTGAAAGAACTCGCGGCCATGAAGTAAGCCGGTGGCGCAAAGGAGAAAAACTATGCAATGCATGTCTTGGTCGGGGCGCCTTAAGGCCGATCCCGTCGGAGAAATTGCCCGTTGGTCAGACATGCGCTGGCCGTGGTTACTCATTATCTTTTTGAGCTGCGCCCTCGTTGTCATCGCGCACAACGTGTTTCAGGTGTGGCTTTACATGAAGCCCTGCGAGCAGTGCGTCTACATCCGCTTTGGGTTCCTGGTGGTTGCTTTGGGCGCTTTGATTACCGTCATTAATCCCAAAAACCTCATTCTGAAGCTCGTCGGGCTCGTGGTGAGTGTTTACGGGGCTGTCTACGGCCTCATGTGCTCCTTTAAGCTCTCGTCCATTCATCACGCGATTCACGGTGACGATATGGAGGCGGTCTTCGGGGTGCTCTCTGGAACCGAAGTATCCCTTCGGGCTTCCGTTGGAAAAGTGGGCGCCGGACTGGTTTTTGCCCACCGGTGACTGCGGCTACGACACGGCGGTGGTGCCTGACGGTACGGTGCTTTCTTCCGCGCAGCAGTTTTTGATCAACATGTATAACAGCGCCGACAGCTGGTATCTGATTCCGGCCTGGAAGTTCATGAGCATGGCGCAGTGCTGCATCCTCGCTTTCGGTGTGGCGCTCGTGATGGTCGTGGTTTTAACGGGCTCTTCGTTCTGGAAACGCTTTAAGGCCTGAAGACCGCATTACGGACGTAAAGCTTCTCAGCGCCGCTTTCCTTTGCCGGGAGCGGCGTTTTTGTCGCCGGCTGATGCGTAATCTGTCAAATCTAACGTTAGAAACGTTAGATTAGGGCGTTTTTTGTCAGATTAGGCGTTAGAAAAACCAGGCGTGACCGGTTTGTGAAACGGGGCGGATCATTGTGAAAGAGATCGGGCAGCATGGTAAAGACGCAGTCTCGCGGTAATGCCTCAAAAGTGCTCAGGCGCCGCCGTTACATTTGGCTGTATCCTTTCCGGACTTGTGTCGTAAGGAACTTTTCATGACCAACAAAACGCCGGGCGACAAAACGCTGCTCACGCACGCAGGGCGCCCTTTTAATCCGGCTTTTCCGTACGTCAATCCCCCGGTGGTGAGAGCTTCCACCGTGCTTTTTGAGTCCGTGCACCGCATGCACGAGTGCGAAGCGCACCGCAATGCCGGCATCAAGGACTCCCCCACTTACGGGATCTGGGGCACACCCACGCATGAAGCGTTTTATGAGGCTTTAAAAGCCCTTGAGGGCCCTGAAGCCGTCGGCGCCTGGGCGTTTTCAACGGGGCTTGCGGCCTGCACAGTGCCTCTGATGGCTTTTGTGAGCGCCGGAGACCATGCGCTCTTTGCCGACACGGTCTACGGCCCCACGCGCGACTTTGCCGAAAACGTGCTCACGCGCTTTGGGGTGGAGGTGGAGTTTTACGAACCCAGAATCGGCGCCGGGATTGAAAAGCTCATCCGCGCAAACACCAAACTCGTGATGATGGAAACGGTGGGTACGCACAGTTTTGAGCTGCAGGACGTGCCCGCGATTGCCGTCGTGTGCCGTAAGCACAACGTCATATCCGTCATTGACAACACGTGGGCAACGCCTCTGTACTTTAAGCCCCTGGATCACGGCGTTGACATGGTTATCCACGCAGCAACGAAGTACATTGCGGGGGCTTCTGACCTGATGATGGGCGTGGTGATCTGCAACAAAAAAGCCTGGAAGCCCGTCTTTCAGCTTGTGGCCGACACCGGTCAGGCAACGCCTTCGGACGATGTTTATCTCGCGTACCGGGGACTGCACAGCATGGCCGCGCGCATGAAGGCCGCGGAAGATGGCGCCGCTCAGGTTATCGCCTGGTTTAAGGCGCAGCCTGAAGTCGAAGCCATTCTCTGGCCCGCAGACCCCGATAACCCCGACTATGCGCTCTGGAAGCGGGACTATAAGGGAGCGTCACCCCTGTTCGGTGTGCGCTTTAAGCCCGAGTGGGCGGGGAAACTGGAACCCATGGTGGACGCCTTAAAACTCATCGGCCGCGGGTACTCCTGGGGCGGCTACGAGAGTCTTCTCGTGATGAGTTACGGAAAGCGCACGACCGGGAAGGTTCCCTTTGACCGGATGATCCGCATGGCGGTGGGCCTGGAAGATCCGGCGGATCTCATTGCGGATCTCGAGCAGGCGTTTGCAGCGTTAAGGAACCACTGATTTCCAACGGCCGCAGAACACGTAAGCCGCTGTGTCGGGTGACTGACAGAGCGGCTTTTGCTCTTCTCAGAGGATTTTCGCGGGAGCGGGTTTGCGCCGACGCTTACCAACTTATCCGCGGTTATCCCGAGAAATCCCTAAAGATCCGCAAAAATCCCCAAAAAACAAGAAATCCATAAAAACCTCGGCAAACCCGCTGAATTCCGTGCTGATTTCCATTGAGCTGTCGGTCAGTCAGGCGAACTTTGCGGTTTTTCTTTGCTTCCACTATATTGTTCGTATGCGAACAAATAAACATACACCGTCACCGGCCCAAGAGCTGCCGCGAAAGATCGCCCGTCTGCATGCTTTGACGCGCGCCCGTATCGAAGCGCTTTTGGCCCAACACGGCATCACCGATATTGAGCCCTGCCACGGGGATATTTTTACGGTGCTTTTTGCCGAGAAGAGCCTGCCGCTTACGGAACTCGCGGCAAAAACGCACCGCTGCAAGTCAACGGTTTCGGTGATGGTGGCGCGCTTGGTGAAAGCAGGGTGGCTTCAAAAAACAGCTGATCCCGAGGATGCGAGGCGCATAACGGTCGCTTTAACCGAGAAGGGCCGAAAGCTTGAGGGCATTTTTGAAGCGGTGTCTGAGGCGCTTATCAAAGACCTTTCCGCCGGTTTTACCGAAGAAGAGCTTCGGGTCTTCGAGGGTCTCATGGACCGGATGTCGGATAACTTTTCCTGAAAACCAATTTTTCTTTAACTACATTGTCTGCGGTCATTTTGTTCGCAGACGAACAATTTGGGAGACCATCAAAGTGACAAACAACAACTTTGCACTGCTGCACACGGGTGATGCAGCCCGTCAGGAACTGCATGACGCGCTGGGACTTACGGGCTGCGAGGTGTCGGTGAATACGCTGCCCGCGGGCGCCGGCATTCCTTTTGTGCACGCGCACACCAAAAACGAAGAGGTTTACGGCGTGTTGGCCGGAAGCGGTGAACTCTGGCTTGACGGGGAGACGCATCCCGTCACGAAGGGCGATTGGTTTCGGATTTCGCCTGCAGGTAAACGCGCTTTAAAAGCGGGAGCGGAAGGCATGAGCTACATCTGCATTCAGGCTAAGGCCGGAAGTCTTGAGGGCTTTACTGCTACGGACGGCGTGCTTTGCGAGGAAAAGGCTCCCTGGATGAAGTAAGGCCGGGTGAGGTTAAGAGCGGGGAGCCTGGATGCTCCCCGTTTTTGTCAGACCTCAACCGTGGTAAACGCAAAGCGCGTCACATCAAAAAGTCCCATATCGGTGAGCCTGACGGCCGGAATGACGGGTAAGGCGGTAAAAGCCATCGTCATCACCGGGTCAATGCCTTCGGCAAAGTCAAAAAGAGAACGCAGTTTCGCGTAAAACGCCGCTTGTTTTTCAATAAAGACTTTGGCTGTCTCCGTTGTCATGAGACCGGCAACGGGAAGCGCAAGCAGCGCTTCAACGTGCCCCTTTTTCACAGAATTTCCCGCATTCCTCCCGGGGCTCAAGCCCCGGGCTTCCTGCGGGAAATTCTGTGAAAAACCTTCTGCCGCTTGCGAGCGGCATCACCGCGACGACCAGTACGTCACCGCAGCTACTGGAAAGTCTGCAGAAGCGCGAAATCGATCCTTCCTTTGTGACGGGCGCGTTTTCTGAGGTGCAGGGTGTTGCCAGAGCGCTCATTTACGAGGATGACGCCGTGATTGTGCTTCCGGCAGACCTGGCTGCACAGAAAAAGGGCCCCTGGAGTTGGGACGATCTGCGCTTTTGCGGTCTGCCCTTAATCCGTTTTGTCCGCGAGGGCGGTGGCGGCCGGCTGAACGAAAGTTTCATCAGCACATTGGGCTTTGATTTTCCTCAGCGCATCGAAGTCGACAACAACAGCACGATGCTTTCGCTGGTGGAAAAAGGGGTGGGGTGGGCGCTTGTTGTCTCCTCTGTCTTCCGGCAGTACCCCGATGACCACGGGCGGCTGTATGTGCAAAGGCTTCCTGACGCACAGTTAAAGCACGCAATCTATCTGATTTCCCGTGAGCGGGAGATGCCCGAGACCGTTGAAGCCGTGGCAGCAGAGGCAAGGAAAATTACGCTGAAAGTCGCTTGAAAAAATGTAGAGATAGGATAAAAAGTCCCTTGAAAAAATGTTTATTAGTAGCTAAAAGTCGCTATAAAAAATGTAAGATTAAACAAAAAGTCGCTTGAAAAAATGTTAAATACATAGTTAATTTATTGATAATAGACTGTTTTATTCGTATGTCACTGAAGAGAAAGATTTACTCGAAGTTTTTGGAATGGAAAAATGATCCGAATCGGATGCCGCTGGTTGTCAAAGGGCTGAGGCAGTGCGGGAAAACCTACTCTGTGCTGGATTTTGCGCGCAAAAATTACACTCATGTGGTGTATTTGAATTTTGAAGCCTATCCGCAGTTAGGACAGGCGTTTGAGGGGACGCTGGCGGTTGACCAGATCATGATGATGGTTTCAGCGCAGTTGGGCAAAACTTTAACGCTTGTTCCCGGTAAAACCGTCATCGTCGTGGATGAAATTCAGAAGTGTCCGCAGGCGCGTACTGCACTGAAGTTTTTTAAGATGGACGGGCGTTATGACGTTATTGCCACAGGGTCGCTGCTCGGCGTGAACGGTTATGGTGATGACGCGTCATCGATACCGGTTGGCTATGAGACGACACTGACGATGCGGCCGCTGGATTTCGAGGAATTCCTTTGGGCTAACGGTATTCCTGAAGCAGCGGTCGGAATGCTTAAGAATGCTCTGGTATCTGAAACGCCGGTGCCGGAGCCGTTACACGGACGGATGCATGAGCTCTTGCTTCAGTACGCGGCAATCGGAGGAATGCCGGCTGTTGTGGATGCCTTTATTGCAACGCACAACATGAGCCTGGTGCTGCAAAAGCAACGTGATCTGCTTAACTCCTATCGCGGCGATATGACGAAATATGCGCAGGGTTCTGACAAGACGCGCATCAAGGAGTGCTTTGACTCCATTCCGAGGCAACTGGCTAAAGAGAACAAGAAATTTAAGTATTCCGAGGTGAAAAAGGGGGGACGCGCCAGCGAGTACCTCGGCACGCTGCAGTGGCTTGAGGATGCGGGCCTTATCCATCGCTGTCGTAATGCGACCATCACGGAGTTGCCGCTGGAGGTTTTTTCGATGGAGGACTGCTTCAAGGTCTACCTGGCGGATACGGGGCTTTTTATCGGGATGCTTGAAAGGGGTACGGCAGCCGATATTCTGACCGGAAATCTCACGGGCAGTAAGGGGGCTATTTTTGAGAATCTCGCAGCCGATATTCTTACAAAAATGGGCAGAAAAATTTATTACTTCCAAAAGACCTCAGGTCTGGAGGTGGATTTTCTGATCCGGTACAAAGGTAAATGTGTTCCGCTTGAAGTGAAGGCAACGAACGGTAATGTGAAAAGCACAAAGACGATTCTCAAGCACCCGGAAAAGTATCACGTGGAGAGTGCAATTAAGGTCGGACGCTATAACGTTGAACGAAACGGCAATATTCTGACCATACCTTTTTACATGCTCTTTTTGCTCACGGATTATTGACGCGGCTTCAGCTCGTGAAGGCAAGAACCCAGCGCCTGAAAAACGGATCCGCGAGCTCAAACGCTTCATCGGTTTTCGTGATGTCTCTGGAACGCATGAGTTTGGCAAGTGCACTGTAGGTGGTGCTTGTCGGGCTGCTTCCGTCGTTAACCGGACGCCCGAAAAGCGCAGTATCTCTGATGACGCGGCGGTCAGTCAGAGAGAGGGAAGTCCAGAGCACCAGATAATTCATGTCGTGCCTGGAGACGACTTCAGCCACAGCGGCTTCAAGCGCACCGTCTTGCAGAGTGCGTCCGTAAAGACTGAGTTGATCAAAAAGGGCAGCTCCCAGTATCCGTGTGTAATGCGGGTGGCCGTGCGTGATGTTGAAAAGTTCCTGTGCGGTTTTGCGGGCATCTTCTCCTGCAACGGGACTGAGTATTTTTGCGAGGCAGACAACGTTGTCTTTCCGCGCGGGGGATTTAAGTGCAACAACGTCAGCCAAGCTGTAAAAGGGGCCTTTGGGCTTAGTGAAGAGATCCGCGGTGAGTGCTTGCGAATGCACGCAGAAAACACAGACCGCATGCCTGAGTTTTGAAAGTTCAGAGCTGAGTTTTTCGGTTGCGGCTTTGCCAAAGAGAAGGACTTCGGCAAACCCGTCAAAGATTACGGTGAGGCCCGGTTTTTCGCGGCCGGCGGCGTCTATCAGACGGACGGCGTCTTCTAAAAGCACAATGCCGTCCGATGCTGCAGGGAAAGTGACGCTGAGCCTTTCCGGGGCGAGCTGAAGTGTGATTTCGGGTATTACGCGAAAGTGCGCGAGAAGCCGGGAAAAGCTGCGGGACTCAACACTTTGCAGTACGGCCTGCACGATGAGTGCTGCAAATGTCTGTGGGCTCACCGCTTTTTGCACACGCACCGTGACGGCGGGCAGTTTGCGGTCGGCGGCGGTTTTTTCAACGACCCTTACTGCACCGAATCCGCGCGGGGCCGTGAAAGCGAGATGCCTTCCGGACACAAGAGCGGCTGAAAGGGCTTTGTGCTCTTTTTCGCGTCCGGGAAACGAGAGGGTTTCAAGAGCGTCATCGGAGCGGAAGGGATTGACGTACATATCGCAATTTTTCGTAACGAACTTCTAAGGGTCAATCCTATCGAAAAAATTCGATATCCGGATGGTTTGGAAAGAACAAGCCCGAGCAAGCTTTCCGGTGTCGGCAGCTGCTTATGACTGCCGTTATGTTTATCTAATCATATATCTAATTGTTATCTCATCATATGATATTTAAATACTTGTATTAAACAGTTTTGTATGTTGATATAATGCAATAAATATATTGTGATTATCTAATCATAATGTTGTGATTAGATCGTGATTATATTGGTGGTCTGACGGAAGCTCCGAAAGTTGCTCCTTTGGATTTGAAGCTTGGTACTGATATGCGTCGGGAAGATCTGAATACTGAATTTAAGCGGCATTATGTCGATGACATCAAGGCAACGGTTATCGCGTTTGCCAACACGCAAGGAGGATATCTGTATGTCGGTATCGAGGATGACGGGACTGCCTGCGGAGTCTCGGATCCTGACGGTGCCGTTCTTCAGATTCAGAATGCACTGCGGGATTCGATCACGCCGGACGTGATGGCGTGCGTCAATTGCCGCGGTGAAGAAATTGACGGCAAAGATGTTGTTGTCGTTGAGGTCAAACAAGGAAGTCAGAGACCTTACTTTCTCAGGGGCAAGGGACTGCGTCCGGAAGGTGTCTTTGTCAGGCAGGGATCGTCAACTGTTCCGGCAGGCGTCAATGCGATCAGGGAAATGCTGATGGAAACCGCAGGAAGAGTTTTTGAGAAAGAGGTTTCCTTTGAGCAGGAGCTCTCCTTTGATTACACATCGAGATACTTTGCTCAGGCCGCGGTTGCCTTCGGGGATCAGCAGAAAAAAACGCTCGGTCTGGTTAATAAAAACGGGCTTTACACAAATCTTGCGCTGCTTTTATCCGATCAGTGTCCGTATTCCCTGAAAGCCGCGGTTTTTCAGGGAACAGACAAGATGATTTTTCGTGACAGAGCCGAATTTGAAGGCTCCGTTTTGGAGCAGTTTGACAAAGCCTTGGCTTTTTTGGAGAAACACCAGTCAAAGCGTTCTGTTTTTCAGGGCGCGAAAAGAATCGATATACCGGACTATCCGATGATGGCCGTCAGAGAAGGACTCACGAATGCTGTTGTGCACCGGGAGTACGCAAGTACCGGGCCGATTCTGATGAGTATTTTCGCTGACAGACTGGAAATTCTGAATCAGGGCGGATTGCTGTCGAACTTCACAATAGATGAAGTTCTCAGAGGGGTATCTGAGCAACGCAACGAAAAGCTGGCAGCCGTGTTTTACCGCCTGGGGCTGCTGGAAGGCTACGGGTCCGGTTACAGCAGAATGCTTTCAGCCTATGCCGGCACAGGGAAGAAACCGGAAATATCCGTCACGCGCTTCAGTTTTATGCTGACTCTGCCCAATGTGAACGGCGGTTTGGGGGATGTAAGCGGACGAGCGGTTATCCGGGAGCAGCCGCAGCAAGTTGTGCCCGCAGTTTCGCTTGAAGATCTCTCCGAACGGGCAAGAGAGCGGATGCAGAAGGTTCTGCAGCGCTGCCGTCAACAGCCTCAGATAACCCGCGCGGAGGCGCAGGATTTGTTGGGCGTTTCGCAGAGTACGGCAACACTGCTGCTTAACGCCATGGTGCAGCGCGGGCTACTGGTGTCTGTTGGTTCAGGACCAACGAAGGCCTATCGCCCGACTTGCTTGGCTTAAGTACATGCGACAGTCTGTCGGTGGGGGATGACGGAGATGAATCCCGTCAGCTTTCCCACCGGAAACATACCGGACTGAAGGTTGAGGATCAGTGCGTCTGCAGCGTAAAGATTTCCTGCAGTTCGTTCTTGGAGAGATCTCCGATCCAGTTTTCGCCGGTCTCAACCGTCATCTCTGCCAGGGCCTTCTTGGATTCAATCATCGTGTTGATCTTTTCCTCAAAGGTCTCGGCGGAAATAAAGCGGTAGACGTTCACGGAAGACTTCTGCCCGATACGGTAGGCGCGGTCCGTGGCCTGGTTTTCCACGGCCGGGTTCCACCAGAGGTCGTAATGGATGATCGCGGTGGCCGCGGTGAGATTAAGTCCGGTGCCTGCGGCTTTGAGCGACAGGATAAGCACCTTGTCGCTGCGGTTAGTCTGAAAGCTGTCGACAATTGCCTGGCGCTCTTTCTGGGCCACACCCCCGTGAATAAATTTCGGCGTGCTGCCTGTCTTCTCGCCGATCCACTTCTGCAGCAGTTTCCCCATCTCCCGAAACTGCGTGAAGATCAGTACCTTGCGCCCTGCGGCTTCGAGATCCTCGAGAATGCCGAAAAGCCGCTGCATCTTGCCGGAATACTCCGCGGAAGCGTAAGAGCCGTCCTTAGCGTACTGCGCGGGGGCATTGCAGATCTGCTTAAGCTTCATCATGAGCGTGAGAACCATCGCACGGCGCTCCATGGGACTCATGCCGTCGTTAATCTGTTCAAGCGACTTTTTAACGACCTTGTCGTAAAGAAGCGCCTGCTCTTTGGTGAGCGTGCAGTATTCATCGGTCGAAATCTTTTGCGGCAGCTCAGGCGCAATCGCCTTGTCGGTTTTGAGCCTTCGCAGAATAAAGGGCGCCGTGACGCGCTTAAACTGCTCGGCCGTTTCTTCATCGTGCTCGATTTCGATGGGCTGCGCGAAGGTGTTCTTAAAGCCCGTTGCGGAGCCGAGAAGCCCTGGGTTGGTGGCTTCCATGATGGACCAGTATTCCATGAGCCGGTTTTCCACGGGCGTGCCGCTCATCGCAACGACCCCGTCAGCCTTGACGGTACGCACGCTCTTAAAAGTGGAGGTGCGGTAGTTTTTGACGGCCTGGGCTTCATCCAAAATGAGAAGCCGCCAGGCGCGCTCCGCAAGCGTGTTGACGGAAGACCTGAGCGTGCCGTAGGTCGTGAGCACTGCGTGCACCGTCTCTTTTTCACCGGGCAGCGCCCGGCCCGGGCCGTAGTAGACGTGCAGTTTAAGTTTCGGCGCAAAGCGCGCGGTTTCTCTCTGCCAGTTGGTGATAAGTGACGTCGGCACCACAATGAGCGCGGGTTTGCCTTTCAATTCCCTGCGGGTGCGTAAACCTTCAAGAAGCGTAATCACCTGCAGCGTTTTTCCGAGCCCCATGTCGTCAGCAAGGATCGAACCGATCCCGATACGGACATTGCGCATCATCCAGCGGTAGCCCCGTTCCTGATAGGGCCTGAGTGTTGCTTTGACGGTTGCGGGAATGGGTGTGTCGGTTTCTTTAAGCAGCCTCTGAAGCGCCGTGCGCACGGCCTCGGTGAGCTGGCCGCCCTCGTCATAGCCGACGTATCCGGGAGGTGCGCCGATCAGGCG
>OHGG01001182.1_pt1 | contig 10756 bp, 12 predicted proteins | sample 1567641 | NCBI WGS metagenome assembly OHGG01 (sample SAMEA3879561, study PRJEB24766) | human gut metagenome | biome: human-associated habitat; feature: feces | place: USA | collected 1985/1987
GCCCTGCAACGCCAGCGAGGCCACCTCCATGTTCCAGCGCCGCCGCTTTGGTCTGCCGGATTTCCCCGTTACCATGGCCATGATCCACAACGAGCCCGGCGCGCACCCCTATTCCACCCAGGTCCTACGGGATGCCATCGCCTTTATTCAGGAGAACTACGGCGTCAAGTACGACTGGGAGGCCCTGTTCGCCCGCGCTGAGCACATGAACGAACAGAACCGCATCGAGCTGGAGAAATGGGAGCTGTTCAAGACGCCCTATTCCGCCCTCTGCGGCATTGCCGAGAGTCTGTATCGGTTATATTCCTGGGCTTCCGTCAACGGCCAGGAGGACCAGTTCACTAAAAACGACCGCAAGGTGCTGAAGCTCATGCTGGAGGCCTACGAACCGCCACCGGGCATTCCTGTGGGGGCCCTCCGCGGTGTATTACACCGATTTCCCCACCTGGGTCCAGAACTGCTGGGGCATCAATATCGTGCTGAATATGGACTCCACCATGGGCCACAATATGATCTCCACCACCGACCCGGAACAGGCCATTCAGGACCTGGCCCTCTTCTCCGAAAAGGGCGTCATGCGCCACCATGCCGTGGGCGGCTGGGACAACGTCAACGCTGTGTGGGAGTGGGCCAGCAAGTTCAACTGTGACATGGTCATCTTCAATGACAATGTGGCCTGTAAGGGCATGAACGGTGTCCACGCTCTCATGGAGGAGCAGGCCCGTGACCTGGGCTTCCACTTCATATTCCTGGAGCACGACCTGGAGGACTGCCGTACCATCTCCCGGCGGGATATGCGGAACACCGTCAACAAATACATGACCGTCGTACTGAATGAGGCACCGCTGGACCCCACGCTGGTGGACTTCGATGACAGTCTGGCCTGGTAAGGAGGGAACCATATGAAATTCGCAGCTAAATTGCTGAAAAGCCTGCTCATCACGGCAGCGCTGCTTTTTGCGGGCACGTTCACCATCTATTATCTCAATCTGGAGAACAAGCTGATCTACAAGGTGATCTATCCGTTTTTGCAGAAGCACTACAACAGCCAGCGGCGTGACCGCCGCATCTGAAAAAAGCAAAAAAGATACCCGCCGCGAGGCGGGTATCTTTTTTGCCTGACAGGGGGGCGTCATTCTGTGGTGTGATGCTCCTTGCCGAAGTGAAGCTCACGCATACCCTCCACCTCGTCGCAGATGGATTTCAGGCTGCAGGAGCCGCAGTCGGTGGGCATACCCTCCAGAATTTTTGTCAGGCTCAGGGTGATGTCCTTGGCGGTCTTGGCCTCCTTGACCAGCGCGGCGTAATCCGCATCCGGGGCGGTGATGAACAGCATCTTCACCGCCAGAATGGAGGGGTTCTTTTTGTACTGCTGGATAAAGTCGTTGCCGATACGCTGGAAGCTGACGCCCTTTTGCAGCGCCTCCTTGCTGATGCGTACCTGCTCGCGGCTGCTCTCGGAGCTGGTGCGGATCATGTAGCCCTTGGGGAAGACGCGGTACTTGACGAAGTCCATGTCCTGAATGGCGCGGAACGCCTGCTCTGTGTCCTCCTCATCGTCGGACTCGATATCGCCCACCCGCAGCAGCGCGACGCGGGCGTAGGCGCAGTCGCCCTTCAGTTCGCCCAGATCGGGGCCAAAGACCAAAATCTCGTCCTTGGGGATCAGGGTAGGGGAGGTGGTGACGCAGGTGAAGTTGACGGCGGGCTTATCGCCGCCGCCCAGCTCAAAGGCGGCGTCCCGCAGCATCACCAGCTCAAAGGCGCCGGTATCCTCCCATGCGTTGGCCGGGTCGTAGTCAAAGCGCCGGGGTGCGGAGGAGCCGGCCAGCCCCTCCACACCGCGGATCATGGCGTTGTAGAGTTCCATTAGAATTTGATATCCACTTTCTTGCGGTCGAAGATCTTGTTGACCTGAATGTAGGCCCATCCCAGCAGCTTCTGATCCAGATTCCAGAAATAGACCACGAACAGAGCGCCGACGATGGCGGTGAGGATGCTCACGACCTTCATGACAGCCTTGCAGAATTTACACATAATCGTGCCTCCTTGTTATGTCCAGAGGTGTCAGGCGCGGGCCATGCCCTTCTGACGGGCGTAATCGGCGGCGCCCAGCGCACCCATGAGCTGCGGGTCGGTGGTCAGGTCGATGACCTTCAGCTTCAGCACGTGCTCAATGGCCTGCTTCAAACCGGCATTCTTGGCGCAGCCGCCGGTCAGTGTGATGGCGTCGGTGGCGCCGGCCTTCTTGCTCATGACGAAGCAGCGCTTGGCCACTGCCATCTGGATGCCGGCCGCGATCTCGTCCATGGGCTTGCCCTCGCCCACCAGCGTGATGACCTCGCTCTCGGCGAACACCGTACACTGGGCGGTGATGGGGATGACGTTCTTCGCCGTCAGGCTCAGGTTGGAGAACTCCGGCAGGCTCATCTCAAAGCTGCGGGCCATGGCCTCGTAGAAACGGCCCGTACCCGCCGCGCACTTATCGTTCATGGCGAAGTTCTTCACCGTACCGTCGGTGTCGATGGAGATGCCCTTCACGTCCTGACCGCCGATATCAATGATGGCCTTGACCGTGGGATCGGTGACGTGGACGCCCATGGCGTGGCAGGAGATCTCGGAGATGTTCTCGTCCGCAAAGGGAACCTTGTTCCGGCCGTAGCCCGTGCCGATCAGGTAGCCCAGCTCCTCGGAGGAGTTCAGGCCCACCTTGGTCAGCACCTCTTCCATGGCCAGCTTGGCGCTGACCTCGGAGTTGATCTTGCTGCGGATGGTGGTATCGGCACAGATCTTCCCGTTCTCGTCCAGAATGACCGCTTTCGTGTAGGTGGAGCCTACGTCACAACCGCCGTAATATTTCATAGCACATACTCCTTTTATAGATGTTGATAAAGGGGGTCACATACAGTTCTCATCGTCGAAGTCGCACAGCGTGGGGTCGAGGGGCTCCGCGCGCATGACGGTACGCATATACTCGTTGACCTTTTCGCGCATGGTCTTGCGGGACACGGTGCGCGGATCCATCAGGTCATGCTCGATCCAGATCATGTGGTAGCCGCGCTCGCGGCCCTGCTCGTCCAGAATGCCCTGTACGGTGGCCATGTTCTTGCAGGCCACGTTCTGGTACATGATGATGAAGTTGGCGTTCCACGCCTCGCACTGACGCCACAGCTCGTCCACCACATGCTGGTAGCCGCCGTTGGTGTGGCGGCGCATGACCATGCGCTCGTACAGACGGGCCAGATCCCGCAGCGCCTCCTCCTTGTCCTCCGTCTCCAGAGGCTTGGTGAAGTTCAGGGACTCCATCTCCACCAGCACGTTGATGCCCCAGCAGTTGGCCAGCCAGTTGGAGAAGTTGGCGTAGTAGTGGGCGGGGCAGGACCAGACGATGCCGCGGTAGCGCATCTTGCCGACCCACGCCTCCTCGCGGCGCTCGTAGGACTCCATCAGCAGCTTGTTGACCTTCCGGCAGCTCTTCATGATGCGGGGATCGATGCCGCCGTCCATCTCATAGTTCCACTTGCGGAACAGCTCGTAGGTGGGGCCGATGATCTGGGGATAGGGGGTCTTGTTGACCTCCCACTTCTCCAGCTCGTACCGCGTCTCCTCATTGAAGCGCTTCATGCTGGCGAAGTAGGCGTCCCAGCTCCACTTGGCGCCGGTCTGCTCCTCAATGAACTTGATGCACGCCCGGATATCCTCCGCGCCCATCTGCACCGTCTCCTCATCCTCATAGCGGACGGGGAAGCACAGGTGGAACACCGGCAGGTCGGGGAAGCGGCGGGACATATAGCTGGAGGCCATGGTAGAGCCGTCGCAGGGCATGGAGGAGGAGATGAAGCACTTGCCCATGTGGGGCAGGGCGTCGATGACCAGTGCGCCGCACTCGGAAGAAGGAACGGGGCAGCAGTCAGCGGGCAGACCGAAGGACTCAACTGCATCGATGTAAGGTACGCAGGTGAGCTGGTCGATCTCGGACACCAGGAACACCGGCATCAGCTGATAGGGGATACCCAGCAGGTCGGGGAAGCCGGCCATCAGCTGCCCCATGGTCATCTCGTCGAACAGCACGACCTTCTTGTTCAGCTCGCGGCTGTTGCCGTTCTTCTCGTCGCACTTGGCGAGGAACACCAGATTTTCCGCCACATAGCGGAAAATGTCGTAGGTCATCAGGTGGCTCATCTTCAGGGCGTTGCCCCGCTGTCCCATGGTGTTCTTATCCATGAAGCCCACGCAGCACATATAGGAGATCATCCAGCGATACCAGAACGTGGTGTTCAGGGCGGGAACCAGATCCTTGGAGAAGGTAGCCAGCAGCATACCCCAGACCTTCAGCCAGCCGGAGAAGTCGATGAGGGTGCTTTCCACGCCGCGCCACTCCCGGCGGACGGTGGCCATGTCGCCCTTGCGGTACAGGGTACCCAGATGCTTTTCGCCGTTTTTCAGCAGATCCATGCGCTCTGCGCCGGTCATGGCGGCAACGGTCTTGGCCTCGCGGGTCACACGGGCCACGTTGTTCAGCAGGTGATCCTTCTGCCTGGCGGCAAACGCCTTCCAGTCCGTCTCCTTCAGCAGATCGAGGGCGATGGAGCCGAACTCCTTCAGGTTCTCGGCCTGCTTCTTCCAGTCCATGTTGTTCCGTGCGCGGAAGAACTGGGGGTTGGGGAATTTCTTCTTCTCAGCCATCAGTTGGCACCTCCGTTCTTATGGAGCTTTTTGATCTCCAGCGATTCCACAAAGGCCTGCACGCGGGTCCGCAGCTGGCCGGAGTTGCCGTTGTTGTACAGACGGTCGATGCTCAGCACCGGCCAGTCATACTCCTCATGCATGATGTGGCTCACCAGCGCGCGCTCGAAGCCCCAGTAGTCGCAGTATTTCATCTGCTCGTAGATGATGCCGTCGGCGTGGAACTCCCAGGCCAGACGATCCGCGGTGTCCCGGCGCTGCTGCACCTTCTCGTCGGAGATGTAGCGGGCGCACTCGGAATGCTCCATAATGTGCAGGCAGATCTGGGGCAGGGCGTCCTCGTCGTCCCGGAGGTGGATGATCTCCCGTCCGGGGGTGGAGCCGAAGCAGTAGCGGTCGGACACCACCAGCGCGCCGCAGCTCTCGATAAGCTTGGTCAGGTTGGGGTCGTCGATCTCACTGCCCACGATGGCAACTCTGGCGCGGAAGGGCGGCTTGGCGTCGGGCTTGCGGGTCTTCAGTTCCTCCAGCGTCTCCCGCAGGTAGGGGAGGATCAGCTGCTTGGGGCAGGTGAAGCTCACCAAGTTCAGCACGTGGAACTCATAGCCGGTGATAACGGGGTTATCGGCCTTGCGCATCTCGCCGATCTCGCTGATGATGGCGCAGACCTCGTTATGCTCTGCCACGGCCTTGCGGATGGCGGCGGTATCCACGCCGTACTTCTCCGCCAGCGGCTCCAGCACGCGGCGGCGCATCTGCCTGACGTAGGAGTCCAGCGTGTAGTCCGTCACTTTGTAAGGGATGTCGCAGTGGGAGACAAAGAAGTTGGGCTTGTCGTTCATCTGCAGGATCTCGAAATGCTCCATGGCGCGGTTCATCATGGAGCAGGCGTCCACGCCGGCCAGCGCGTCCAGAAACTGATAGCCGCCCTCCATACCACGCTCCACCAGCGCACGGGCATACTCGCAGGTGTAGTTGGACATATAATAGGTGGCGATGTCCAGCGAGCCTGTCCGCGGTGCGCGCAGACGCACGGAAAAGCAGTTGCCGAGGTTGAGCAGCGGCTCGGGCATGTGGTAGCAGGTATAGCCGATGGCCAGCCCGCCATCCGCCTGCGCCTGCTTCACCAGCTCGTTGTCGGCGTTTTCCAGCAGATTCTCAAAGTAGATCAAATGCTTCAGATCTCTCAAGGATTACACCTCTTTCCAAATGTGTTTTTTACAGGATATCAAGTTTTGTAAGGGCCTCGCGGGCGCCTGCCAGCACAGGCGCGTCAGCAGGCAGATCAAAAACACTCAGGCCCCGGATGTCGTTGGCGGCGTGCAGGGAATCGCTGCCAATACAGGCGAGGAGCTCAGTGCCTTCAATATGGATGTAGGGGATCATGGCGGGGTCGGTGACGCGGTTGATGATGGCGCCGCAGCGGTCGTACATCACCAGATCGTCCGCCACACGCCGGATGGTCTGGATGACCTGCGTACCCTTGCGGCTGGGATCGGTGATGAGCACCAGATGGGTGACCTTCTCCATGACGCGGCGGTTGATCTGCTCGATCCCCGCCTCGCCGTCAATGACCACATAGTCGAAGTCATTGGCAAGCAGGTGAATGACCTCTTTCAGATAGGCGTTGACCTTACAGTAGCAGCCTGCCGTCTCCGGCCGCCCGATAGCGAGAAAGGAGAAGGCGCGGCTCTCTACCATGGTGTCGAAGATGCGGTAGCGTGCCTCACTCAGCAGCTCGATGGCCTCGCGGGGCGCACCGTCCTCCACGGAGGCAACAATGCCCTTGCGAATGTCGTCCAGCGTTTCGCGTACCTCCACGCCCAGCGCGGTGGACAGCCCCACGGCCGGATCGGCGTCGATGGCGAGGATGCGCTTGTCGGGATAGGTCTCCGCCAGCAGCCGCACAAAGGCGGCGGAGATGGAGGTCTTGCCCACGCCGCCCTTACCGGCGACGGCGATGATCTTGGTGTCTCGATTCAATGAGGGGATCACATCCTTTCGGCCTCGAACCGGTCAGGCAGCTTGGGGGTTCTGTCCGGTATGTGTGCAGCCATTTTTGCGCGGATCGTCAATTATTGCACAATACGAAACATTTGTGTGCAATATTGCCAATACGCTATTGCTATTTTATCACAAAATCCGGCACTTTGCAACGAAGGATTCCCGTTTTCTTCGTACATTTTGTTGATTCTGCGAAAAATCTACGCAACTGAGATAGGCAAGCGGGGAGCGGGACTTTTGTCCCGCTCCCCGCAATGCGATAGAGTCGTCTGCACCCGGCCCGACGTGGACAGCGCGTTACGATGAGGTATGTCAATATGATCGTATGATTGGAAAATGTTAAAAGGGAGGCGATATATTTACGTCCAGACAAAAAGAAAAAGATCCTGAAACCAAAGGTTTCAGGATCTTTTGGTGGAGATAAGCGGGATCGAACCGCTGACCTCTTGAATGCCATTCAAGCGCTCTCCCGGTTAGTGCGGTTACATACCCCCCTAAACCGGGTCAAAAGAGCGCTTCAATACGCGGGCAACCCCAAAACACACCCTGAATGTCTTTCATTATAGTCAAAGAAAGCCCGTATATCAAGGAAAATAATTTTTCGGCTTTGCGTCCCTCCACGGCATGATATAATTTTTGTGTCCATGTTGGAAAGGAGGTGCGGGCATGGAAAAAGAATATATTGCCGGAGAGCCCCAACGATACGAAATTGGCGGTCGAGTTTTTATCGTTGAGCCACGGTACAGGAAAGACGGTGAAAGCATGGCAGACATCTTGCTAAAGCTGATGTTTGCCGACTTGGACAAAGAGATGCGAGCAGCAAATAAAACTACAACGGACTAAAATTGAAAGTATCAATCTGGCAGTCAGCAAGAGGTTTTTATTCTAACAAAAGCTCCCGTTGCCTAAATCTTTATAGGCAGCGGGAGCTTACTGTTTGGGGGCTATTTTAGAAAATCAAAGTCCAATTCAAATGAAGGATCTTTCCTTTTCATTTCTTTTAGTTCCTCAAAGGTGTAGCCGCATTTTTCTTCTATTAGCTTTCGGAGCGCTTTCCTTTCGTCCTCGGATGGAGTAGTATCTTCAATCTCAATCGTTGCTTTACTGCATTCGCTCTGATGGGCTTTATAAAAATCCGTCGCAGCAGTACACAGTTGCCAACACAAAACACCCAAATCAATATCCAAACTCAGTTTTCCATCAGTTGCCTGTGCAGCTTGGACAAATCTGAGGTCTGGATCTCGATTATAATGAATTTCAAACTTATTAATATTCTTTACTGCATCAGCATTACCTAAATCAAAATTACCGCTATGGAGATATGCACAGCGCAATTTATAGCAAATTTCCTCATCAAAACCATCTTTGAATTTAAGCGCACTTATCGGATTTACATATTCACTATACCACTTCTTATAGTGGTCAGCTACTTTTGTATTTGGATAGGCAATATTCCCGCAAATATCTGGAAGAGTTAACGCAATGCCCAACGCCGAATATGGGTAGCCATCTCGCAAAAGGCCATTGATTTCATTCACGAGTTGTTCGATCATTTCTTCACACCCCTTATATCTAAAAGTTTTTAACATCATATCACACTTTTGAATGTAGCACTACCCCAAACAGAGACTATGGGGCGTGTTCATGTATAACACCACGAAGGGAGGTCACTTCCACCCGGCCAGTCTGCGGACTGGCTTTTTTCATGCCACAAAAAGGAGGTTTGCAAATGGCAGATGATAAGAAAAACATTCCCGAGGCAGCCCCGCCCGCCGAGGCTCCCGCTCCCACGGTAGAAAATGCCGTTGTGCCGGAGCAGCCTGCGCCCGAGCCTGCGCTGACCGATGCAGAGGTGGTCATGCTGGAGCATGAGGGGCAGGCGGCGCTCTTTGAAATGGGCGAGGCCGTACCCGATCCCGCCGACGCTGTTACCCACGCCGAGGTGGAGGAGCCTGCTGCTCCCGAAGTCCCCAAGGCTGAAAAGGAGCAGCCGCCCGCTCCCGGCAAGGATGCCCCCGCCCCGGCACATTCCGGCAAGGTGGTGGATTTTGCCGCCGCCCGTGACGAGGCGGCCAAGGAGGAGAAAAAGGCGGTCAAGCAGAAGCCGCCCACGGAAAAGGACAAAGCCGCCAAACCCGGCAAAGGCCGCCCGCCCAAGGCTGACAAGGCTGCTCCCGATAAGGCAAAGCCGCCCAAACCTCGGGACAAAAAGTCCCAAAGCAAGCCTGCCCCGGAGAAGCCTGCCGTGGATAAGGGCGGCGCTCCCGCTGGCACGGAGGTCACGCCGGAGCCGTCTGCGCCCCGTGATGCCACCCGCGCCGAAAAAGAGGAGATCGTCTATCTCAACCTGTCTGACCTGCACCCGTTCAAAAATCACCCCTTTGGTGTTCGGGACGATGCGGAAATGCAGGGGCTTGTGGAGTCGGTCAAGGCGGCGGGCGTCAATCAGCCTGCGCTGGTGCGTCCCCGTGAGGATGGCGGCTATGAGATCATCGCAGGCCACCGCCGCCAGCGGGCAAGCGAGCTTGCCGGATTTGCGAATATGCCGTGTATCGTCCGCAACATGACGGACGATGAAGCCATCCTCGCCATGACGGATGACAACCTCCGCCACCGTGAGCGCATTTTGCCCACGGAAAAGGCGCAGTCGCTCAAAATGCAGGTGGAGGCCATCAAGCACCAAGGCTCCCGCCCCGGTGAGGAGGACAAGGACGCCGGAAAACGCTCCACGCAGGTCGTGGGAGATCGCAACGGCATGAACTACAAGCAGGTGCAGCGGTATATCCGCCTGACCGAGCTTGTGCCGGATTTGCAGAAAATGGTGGACGAGAAAAAGCTGGCGTTCACCCCGGCGGTGGAGATCTCATTCATCCGCCCCAAAAATCAGAGGTATATCGCCGTGTCCATTGAGGGGCAGCAGTCCTCGCCCTCGCTGTCGCAGGCACAGAAAATGCGGGAGCTGGACAAGGACGGCAAGCTCAACGGCGATGTGATCGACGGTATTCTGTCGCAGGAGAAAAAGGAGGTAGACAAGGTGATCATCAATAGTGCGGAACTGGAAAAGTATTTTGGCAAGGACAAGTCCCCGAGGGAAATGAAAGACAAGATCATTTCTCTGCTGGATGACTGGAAGGCCAAGCAGCCGCCCGAGCTGGGCAAGCCCGAAAAGAAAACGGATCTTGAAAAATGACCTTGGGACTTTTTGTCCCGAGGTCTTTCGTTTCCCCGGATGGCCCTTGTGGTTATATCCCCCGTCGCCGCCTGTATTTCAGCATGGCCGGGAGCGGGCTGTCAAGGGTGCATCGCACCGCCGTTTACGGCGGCCAGCCCTTGACCGTCTGTCCCGGCTATGCTTTTTCTCCGGCAAGCGGCGGGGGTATATCCTCCAGAGCCGCCCCCTTTCCCAAGAATGGGAAAGGGCGTGGGGTTTGGGTTGACCCACTACATTATAGAATTGGAGGTTTTCAGGATGAAACGACCCCTTGCATATATCACCGCCGCATGGTGCGGCAGCGACCACGAAAACACAAAGCTGGCGGCGCAGTATTGCCGCACGGTGTATGAAGCGGGCTTTTCGCCCATCTGCCCGACGCTCTATCAGCCGCTTTTCCTCAATGACGCCGTTCCCGAGGAGCATAAGAGCGGCATTGACATGGGGCGCGACCTGCTCCGCCGCTCTCATGTGCTGGTGGTGTGCGGTCATACCGTCACCGAGGCCATGAAGAACGACATCGCCGTTGCCCAGCGGCTCGGGATCACCGCCACCACCCTTGATGGCATTTTGACCGTCAAGGGACAGGGGCGCAGATAAGATGACGGCGCTCCGGCTGGGGAGCCTGTTTGACGGGATCGGCGTGTTCCCGCTGGCGGCGGTGCGCTGCGGCATTGAGCCGGTATGGGCAAGCGAGATCGAAAAAGCCCCTATCTCCATCACGAAACGCCACTTTCCCGGTATGGCGCATTTAGGAGATGTGACAAAGCTGAACGGCGGCGACATTCCGCCTGTCCACATCATCACCTTTGGCTCACCCTGCCAGAATTATGCCGAAGAAATAGTTATTCCGAA
>OHGG01001188.1_pt1 | contig 10684 bp, 9 predicted proteins | sample 1567641 | NCBI WGS metagenome assembly OHGG01 (sample SAMEA3879561, study PRJEB24766) | human gut metagenome | biome: human-associated habitat; feature: feces | place: USA | collected 1985/1987
AATACTTGGTGAGATTAAGGGTGCTGAGGCAAGACAGTTTTTAAGTGCTGCTCATACAGGTGCCATCTGTTATGCGTCGACCCATGCTGAGTCAGTTGAAGATGCATACATAAGACTATGTGATTATACCAGACGAGTGTCCGACATGACCAATGAAGAAATTTTGTATATGTTAAAGAGTCTTAAAAATGTCATTTTTATCAGGAAATACAGACTTATTGAAATGGCGGAGTGCATCTGGAACCCTGACAAGAAATGCCTTGATTTTAAATATCTTTGCAAAGATGGAAAGGCGGTGCATTGATGAAGCCTGTAATAATAGTCCTGCATTGCCTTATCCTGAGTGGAACTGCATTTATGGTGTTTGCGGCAATCCGGTATATGGCAGGCAGGAGACTGATAAAAAGCAGTCTTATAACAATATATGAAAAATTAAATTCAGCAGGAGAAAAAAGAAGGCTGTCACAAAAACAGATAATGCAGATGTACGGCACTGCTAATAAGAAGGGGCTGATTAACCACATGGATGAGAATTTACGGTACAGTGGAATCCAGACCAAACATCCAATACTTACAACAGAGCTGTATCTTGTTATATCCGTGATTGTCATAACAATGAGTATTGTACTGGTATTTTTAATAGGAGGCAGCTTGATATATGGAGCTTTGGCTGCCTGTGTGACTGTTCTGGCAATGGAACTGTATTTTAACAGCTGTCGTCAGAGGAGGTACGAACAGGTTGAAGAAGAGCTTGTACCGTTTATCAATTCAATTGATGCTTACGCAGGTGCCACCGATGACATTATGAGCATTCTGGAAAAAAGTATACCTGTTATTACCAGTCCGCTAAAAGACGCGGTATTTTTCGCTGTGACACAGTCGAAAAGCTCCGGAAACAGTCCGGAGGTGCTAAGGCAGCTTGAAGACAGCATTGAGCACCCTTTTTTTAAGAAGCTTGTCAGAAACCTTGAGCTTTCTTCACGGCACAGTGCCAACTATAAAGACATCATAACAGAATGCCGCAGCCAGCTTGACGAGGCAACAAGAAATGCCAGGATGCTTGAGGAAATATACCGTAACGGAAGACATGACATAATCGTACTGATTATATGTGGGGTGCTGTGCGTTGTGATGGCACTTATCGGTATTCTTGATTATGATGTAATCCCGTTTTTCGTCAGCATGTGGGGCACGCCTGCCGGGAGAAGCATACTCGTGATGTGTGCCGCAGCACTTATGGCAGCATTTTACATAGCATTCATAGCATCACAGAAGCGGGGGCACGAATGAGCGAAATATTACGGTTTATCGACAATAATTATTTATATATGGTAACGGGAATAACCATTGTGTTATGCGTCCTTGTTTTTGTATTTATTCAAAGGTACATGTATGGAGCAATTCGCAGTACATACCAAAGGGCAAAGCTGCAGCTTGTCAATGCGATGCAGCATAATAAGAGTCACAGTGCATTATCGTACAATTATCAGGCACAGAGACTTAACAAGCTCGGGGTAACCTATTATACACGCGGTAAAGTTACGCCGCTGGTATATTTAACATATAAGATAGCTGCTCTTACAGCGGGGTTTATAATCGGAATGATGTTTAACTTTCCTCTGGGCATAGTATTAGCTTTCACCGGTTATATAATACCGGACAAGCTCATAGAGCAGCGAAATAAAGATGACAATAAAAAGATGCTCAGCAGCGTTATGAATATATATGATATTATGCTGCTTCAGATAAATTCAGGGGAGTACATCACCCATGTCCTTATAGATGCCTACCGGGTCACCACGCATCCAAGACTCAAGGCGGCACTCATGGATCTCACGGGTGATATCGCCTCGACAAATAATCTGGTCCTGTCAATGGAGATGTTTGACAGCAAGTTCGACAACGATAATATCCACAATCTTGTTGTGCTTGTCAGACAGCTTTCAGATACCGGCTCAGTTGCCGGTCTGCTAAGTGACATAAAAAAACGTCTCGATAAGCTGCAGGAGAGCTATAACAGCAGTGAGCGTACAAGGATAAACAGGCTCATTGCTGTGAGTACGGCGGTCATAGCATTTGCCGCCATTGCCGTTTTAGGCTATGCATTCGTTCTCGGCATAGCGGATTCGGCTAAATTATTAACACGATAATATGTTTAGGGAGGAAAAGAAAAAGATGAGAAACGCTGCAGTGAATTTTAAGAATTACATTATGAGAAAGGAGGCAGAGGCTCTTGCACTGATATATGCTCCGAAGCTTAAGAAGCAGGGCAGTGCCATTGTTGCAGAAATTATTCTGATTGTGGTTGTTATAGCACTTGCCGTTGCATATAAGGCAGGGGCATTAACATTTCTGAATGACCTTTGGACGTTTGTCACTGCAAGTACCAAGTCGGCACTAAATTAAAATTATGATGAAAAAATTGTGGACTGTAAAAAAGAAGGGTGTTGGAAACTTTGTAAGCTGCATGGTTGCGCTGGTTTTACTTATGGCAATGATGATATTTTCTGTTACTACATACGCCAATCTCAATCTTGCAATTAAAAAGAGCAGGATAGAGCGGAGCTTTATGCTGCAGATGGAGGCTGAGGGGTATCTGTCTTTGTCAGCGAGGGATGCACTTACCCAGCAGCTTACGGACATGGGGGTTGAGCAGATATCATTTGCAGGTACTACATTGTCCCCGGCTGGATATGGCAATATTGTAACACTCTCAGTGACAGGGCGTATAAAGATGACAAACATTGTGGGAATGAAGAACCTGTTTGAGTTCATAAGGGGGGATGACACAAGTGATTTCAAGATTTATCAAAAATCCACGGCTAAATACTAAGGTGCCGTATTCACCAGTCCGGCTTATGTTTAATAAGAAAAGAGACGGTATTGCATTGCTGCCGATGGTGGCTGTGGTAATGGTCTTTCTTGTGCTGTTGTCCAACTTTATGTACCGCAGGGAGCTCATACAGATCAATTATGAAAAAATAGATACGTCACTTACGGATGCACTTCTTGCCGGCGGGGTAATTAATTACTCCGCATTTGGCAGGACAGGACAGGTGATGATACAGGAGGAGGGAGATGCTCCTTCTGCCATGGATTATTATTTCGCTAACTCATATAGGCTTTTCACCGAATGCCTGAAAGCCAGTCTGAGACTGGATGATGGCTATAATGCCACTGCTGATATCGGTATCATTGGGGCGGTCAGCATAAAGGGATTCAGGGTTTACAATTATTTTGAGGACGAAAATGGGTTTTACATAACGGAGATAGGTCTTGATAATGGGCGTGGGTATGCCATACGGCACAGCCTTAACGAACCGGTGTACGTCAATGCGAATGATTCCGTGATTGAAATTAAAGAGACATCTGTATACGGTCAAATTGGCTTCCGCTTCAGGCTTGCGTCACAGCCGTTATGGCTTCAAGGCATGCCGCCGGAGTATTTTGAAGATGATTACACACTCACGAGGCTTATCAGCATTGCAGACTAGATTCAGATTAAGAGGTATGAAGGATGAAAAATGTTGTTTACAAGAGAAAGAAAACACATGATGGCGGAGACGTGAAGGAGCCAAAGGGAATATCGGCAAAGGCTGTACTTTACGGCATCATAGTAACAGCAGTGCTGTATGTCCTGCTGATATTCATCGAGCGTTCAATCGTCAATGCTGATGATAAAACACAGGTATATGTTGCCGTTAAGGAGGTGCCTGACAACCTTGAGGTTACGGTGCTTAACATAGACGATTATTTCGCCATCGAGGACAGACCCGCATCGGTAATACCGGACGGCTGTATTACACATGATACACAGCTGGTCGGATATATAACAGACAGGACAATCAAGAAAAATGAGATTGTCACCGTAACAAGCCTTTCAACTGTCGATGACAGGATTAAGGGTATTGACAATCCAATCGAGGTATCAATCAATGCCTCCAGCCTGTCGCAGTTTGTAGGAGGTGTCCTGAGAACCGGAGATTTCATTAACATATGGTCTGTCAAGACGGATACGGTCAACGGCGAGAAGGTCACAGAGACAAAACAGATATGCAGCCACGCATACATAACAAGAACTTTCGGTTCTTCCGCTAAAACAGCCGCTACGACGAGACGCTGTCTCTGTCCGCCGGAAAGGGTAGAAACTTTTCTTTCCTCCAGTCCGTCAAGATGTACTTTCCTGAGCGCCTCTTCCGACCGTCTTCGTATTTCTTCCGGTGAAAAGCCATGGTTTTCCAAAGTAAAGGCCATCTCTTCCCCTACAGTCATCGTTACGATTTGGGCAGAATAATCTGAAAGTATCACGCCGATGCTGGAAGCAAGATCTGCAATCCCGGTTTGCGTGACCGCCTTGCCGCCGGTAAAAACCATCCCTTTCATTGTCCCACCATAGTAATGAGGAATTGCTCCCGCCATAGACATGAGAAGCGTCGTTTTTCCTGCGCCGTTAGGCCCTGTGATGACAACAAAAGACCCCTGTTCTATATTAATATTCACATTTTCCAAGGCCGGTGCATTTGAAAATAAATAGGAATAAGAAAGATGCTCTACACCGATCACCCCATTCCCCTTTTGCTGCAAATTCAAATGACTGTGATTACTGTCCTCCACATCGGATTCTGTCATATACTGCATGGATCTAAATAATTTGAGGGCGGGAAAATATAGAAAAGGTGTAATAATCGCATTTCCTACTCCAACAAGAGCTACCATAGGAAGAATACCATACAGATATACGCTGATCGGTATCCCCACCACTACGGTTAAAATGGAAACGAAAATGAACCCGCTGACTAAAGTCGTAATAAATCCCGCAATAGCAGGCCTTAAAGAAAATCTGCCGATTTTAAATGGCGGAACGGAATGGGCAAAAAAGCCTGCCACATAAGCACCTGCAAACTCACTGGCAAAATCACCATACGGAAACGCGGACTTCGAAGTAAATACTTCCATAAGCGCTGCCACCATACAGATCCCCAGGCATTGCCGATAAGATGGCTTTGTCAGCAATATCGCCACTACATAAGTCGCAATCATCCAGTTCGGAGTAAAGCCGGCAACCGATGGAGAAACCAAGTGGAGCAGCATACCGATTGCCAACATCAGTGTGGAAATCGTCAGCCAGCGAAACCGACCGCCCCTCGCTTTTGTATAGATTAAACTTGATACATCTTTTACTGCTTCCATGCATCTTCCCCCTTAGAAAATCTTTTCCTGATCTTCCACAAATAAAAAATCCTTTCATTCCCCCTGCATTATGCAAAGGGACGAAAGGAAATATTTCCGCGGTACCACCCTCATTGACTAAAGTCCGGCTCTCATGGTCATTATAAACCACTATCTCTATAACGGAAGCCTTCCGGCAGTTCCTACCCCATATGGCTCGGACTGCATCTTGTGGGCCCATTCATAATACCGGCTGTATCGGACTCCCACCTGCGCCGACTCTCTCGAACAGCTCATTATTACTACTCTTCCCAGTCATTGATATTAAGAGAAGTATATCACTCCATTTTTTAAGTGTCAATAAAATTTATCGTCAAACATTTAATAAAAACCGCAAAAAAACATCAAACTTCTTATCAGACAGCTTTACACGGCAATCAATCCCTGGCATGGTGAACAACCAACTGAGGAAATGGAATTTCTATCCCCGCTTCATCAAATGCATTCTTCACCTTAATATATAAATGGTTCTGTGCTTCATTGTACTTTGAGCGCTCTACCTGCGCCCGCACATAGATTCGAATACTTGATTCACCCATACTGCTTACATAAATGGGCAGCTCCGCTCCATTCAACACATATGCATCGGCGCTGAATAATTTCTGTAAAAGTTCTACGCACTTCGCCAAATCCGTGTCATAAGCCACATCAAAAGTAAATTCTATATTCCTTGTTTCAAAAAATGAATAATTTTTGATGACACTGTCTGTAAGCCTTGAATTGGGTATGACGATCATTTGATTTCCCAGCGTGGATATTTCCGTGTACATAACGCGTATATCCACAACGGATCCTTCGCTATCCCCTACTTTGATATAATCCCCTACACGAAACGGTCGGAAAATAAGGATAAAAATCCCTGATGCCACATTCCCGATATTATCCTTAAGCCCCAATCCGATAGCAAGACCAATCCCGCCAAAAGCAGCCGCCAACGTTGCCGGAGCCACCCCTGCTGCTGACAGCGCCATAATAATAACTCCGGCAAGACATAAGAAAAATATAATTTCCGAAATAAAGCTGATTGCAGATGGCTCTACATTACTCCGTGCAAGCAGTCGGCGGACAACCCCACGCAGCCAGCAGCATATCATGTACCCGATGATGAAGATAATAATCGCCTGAAAAATATCTACGCCTTTTGTTACTGCAAAATTTTTGACACCACTGATTAAGCCGGCTGTCATATCCAATTCATTATTTACTACTTTCTCCACAACATTTTCACTCACCTGGCAGCCTACCTCCTTACTGTATGAAATTTCACTTTATTCCCGCCGCATGTTCTCCGGCTTTCACAATCGATTCAATAATCATTGTTGTCGTCACAGAGCCTACGCCGCCGGGAACAGGTGTCACAGCGCCGGCCACAGGAAACACATTTTCATAATCCACATCTCCGACAGTCTTGCCATGGATCCGATTAATTCCTACATCAAGAACTATGGCTCCCGGCTTAACCATATCTGCAGTGACACAACCCGCTTTCCCTACAGCCGTAACAAGTATATCGGCCTGCTGTGTTATCTCGGACAGGTTCTTTGTCCGTGAATGGCAAATTGTCACGGTAGCATTTTTTTGCATAAGCATCATGGCAACCGGCTTTCCAATCACATTACTTCTGCCAATGATAACAGCATGTTTCCCTTCGACAGAAATCCCATAATGTTTTAATATCGCCATCACCGCGCGGGGCGTACCGCCAAATAATCCATCTTTTCCTGAAAATAATCTGCCCGCATTCACCGTCGTTAATCCATCCATATCTTTATCGGGATGAATCATCTCTATCATTTTCTCTTCATGAATATGACCGGGCAACGGCATCATCATGAGAATCCCAGTAATAGATGGATTTCCATTCAATGCCTGTATCAAAGCACCTAATTCATCTTCTTTTACATTCTCAGGCTTTTCATACAGCTCCGTCCCAATCCCATAAGACAAAGCCGCTTTCTTCATAAACTCTGCATACATATGGGAAGGCTTACTGCTCCCCGCCAGAATAACCGCAAGTTTGAGAATACAGCCTCTCTCCTTCAGAACGTCAATCCGTTCCCGTATATCTTTCTCCAACGCCGCTGCCGTAACTTTCCCGTCAAGTATCATATCCGCCTCTTAAAACAGTCCCGTAATATGACCTTCATCATCCACATCAATCCGTTCTGCTGCCGGGTGTTTCGGCAATCCGGGCATTGTCATAATCTTTCCGGTCAAAATGACAACAAATCCTGCTCCTGCCGCGACACGACAGTCACGCACATGAAGAGTGAACCCCTCCGGCGCTCCCAGTTTAGACGGATCATCTGAGAAAGATACCGGGGTTTTCGCGATACATACCGGCATCCGCCCATACCCCATTTCCTCAATGTGTTTCAATTCTTTCTCCACATTGGAATCATATTGTACATCAGCAGCCCCATAAATTTCTTTCGCAATGGTTTCGATCTTCTGCTTTAAAGTTAAATCAAGATTATATAGAGGCTTATAGTCAGAACCGCATTCCACCGCGGTCAGAACCTTCCTCCCCAATTCGAGCGCTCCTTTTCCGCCGCAGGCAAATACATCAGAATCAGCGACTTGAACGCCTGCGCCTTCACAAGCCTCATAGATCACTTTTTTCTCCTCTTCTGTATCCGAAGGGAATAAATTCAGCGCTACCACAAGAGGGACTCCATATTTCTTTACATTAGAAATATGACGCAGTAAATTCGGCAGTCCTCTCCTGACTGCGTCCGGATCCGATTCTGTCAATTCATTTTTTGCTTTTCCGCCATTCATTTTCAATGCACGAACAGTCGCTACAAGAACAACCGCTGCCGGATGGAGCCCGGCAAACCGGCACTTGATATCAAGAAATTTTTCAGCGCCGAGGTCTGCGCCGAACCCGGCTTCTGTCACTACATACTCCGCTAAATGCAGTGCGGTCTTCGTCGCAATCACGGAGTTACAGCCATGAGCAATATTGGCAAAAGGTCCGCCATGAATGAATGCAGGCACATGCTCCAATGTCTGCACCAGATTTGGCTTCAACGCATCTTTCATAAGTGCCGTCATCGCACCTTCCGCATGGATATCCCCTGCACGAACCGGCTGATTATCATAAGTGTAGCCAATAATAATGCGGGCAAAGCGCTCCTTCATATCTTTTACGGAAGACGCAAGACAAAGAATAGCCATGATTTCGGATGCAACAGTAATATCAAAGCTGCCTTCCCTGGGAACGCCATCCACATGTCCCCCCAAACCGATAATGATATGCCTGAGCGCACGGTCATTCATATCCATAACACGGTTCCAGACCACACGGCGCGGATCAATTTGAAGCTCATTCCCCTGCTGGATATGATTATCCGTCATGGCTGCAAGAAGATTGTGAGCCGCCGTAATGGCGTGGAGATCTCCCGTAAAATGAAGATTAATATCTTCCATAGGCACTACCTGGGAATATCCGCCTCCCGCCGCACCGCCCTTAATGCCCATACAAGGCCCGAGGGACGGTTCCCGAAGACAAATCATGACTTTCTTATCAAGCTGTGCCAACGCTTGTCCCAGACCTACGGTTGTCGTTGTTTTTCCTTCTCCCGCCGGTGTGGGGGAAATAGCCGTCACCAGAATTAATCTGCCTTCCTGCCTGTCTTCCACAGCTTTTGTAAACTTTAAGGAAATCTTTGCTTTGTACTGTCCATAATTTTCCACATCTTCTGACGGAATGCCAATCTTTTCCGCAATCTCACGAATTGGTTTCAATTCAGCCCTTTGTGCTATTTCGATATCACTTAACATTTTCCTCCCCCTTTATTCTTACCGAATATTTTTCTTAATTATAGCATAGACCTATGTATCACAGACTTAATATTCCAGACTCACCGTAAATAAAAATAGCCTCTTCCATTAACGAGAAAAGACTATTTCCTATACTATGAATCAGAAAAATGAACTCTTATATTATCGCCGCGCTGTACTGTTTCTCCGGCACCAGGCGACTGTGAATCTGCACTTCCATTTCCGTCAGGCTGGAACCCCAACCCCGCTTTGTACAGCCATTCACCAACTTCACGAATAGACCATCCGTAAAAGTTCGGAAGAAGAAAGGCTTTTTGATCCTTGCCCGGCAATGCAGGCAGATTGTCATTATTGTATCCCCCTGCGCCCGCAGAACTTATCCTTTTTTCTTCCATAGCGGGTATTCCCATATACCGCATAATCTGTCCCATGGTCTCTTTGAATACCGGTGCCGCCACCTGTCCGCCATAATACACGCCCCGCGGATTATCTAAAACGACAAGGCATATAGCTCTCGGATCTTCCGTCGGACCGAACCCGCAGAAAGACGCAATATATTCATTTTCCAAATATCCACCTTTGACGGGATCTATTTTCTGCGCGGTTCCTGTTTTCCCCCCCATGTGGTATCCGGGAACACGTGCATTGATACCGCCGCCTTCAGACACTTCTTTTTCCATCATATCCTTGACTTCATCAGCCACTTTTTTAGACACCGGGTTTCCTACATATTCAGTTTCATACACTTTATTAACAGAGCCGTCAGGATTATTAACGGTTCTTAAAATATGAGGTTTTACCATTTGCCCCCCATTGGCAAGAGCACTGTATGCCTGCAGCATCTGCAGCGGAGTCACCGCTATACTCTGTCCGATAGACATAGTCGCCACATCAATATCCCGCATGTCATCCGGATTAAACAGAATGCCCGCTCCTTCTCCGGGAAGTTCTATCCCTGTCGGTTTTCCGAAACCAAATTTCAAAGCATATTCCGTCAAGGTTTTCCCACCTGTCAAAAGACCGATATGGGCAAACCCTGTATTGATTGAATATTTAATAATATCCACCAATTTTACATCACCATATGACCCATCATCCCAATTTCGGATTGCATGTCCCGATGCCCAAATTTTACCGGGATCATGCCAGACTGTTTCCGTGGAGTATGTTCCTGCATCAAGTGCGGCCGCAGCAATAATCGGTTTAAAGGTCGAACCTGGTTCATAAATATCAGTAACTGCTTTATTTTTGAAATCCTTTTCTACCGCCTTTTCAAAATGATTTGGATCATAGGTCGGACGATTTCCCAACGCCAGAATCTCTCCTGTTTTAGGATCCATTACGATAATAATCCCGCCCTGAGCTTTCGTCTTCGTCATAGCCCGATCCAAAGCACGTTCTGCATAAAACTGTATTGTCTGATCGATTGTCAGATAAACAGAGTTTTCCCCTTTAGATTTATAAGGCGTTAACGCGGATTCCATAATAGGATTTCCTTTGGCATCAATGCGCATCCTGACTGAATTTGCTTCTTTACTGCGTTTAAGAATGTCTCCCAGATACAGTTCCAATCCGTCTAAAGCCTTATCGTCGACTCCGACAAAACCAATTACATTGGACAATAATCGACCATTGGGATAGTATCTTTTACTTTCTTCCCTAAATCCTA
>OHGG01001189.1_pt1 | contig 10670 bp, 9 predicted proteins | sample 1567641 | NCBI WGS metagenome assembly OHGG01 (sample SAMEA3879561, study PRJEB24766) | human gut metagenome | biome: human-associated habitat; feature: feces | place: USA | collected 1985/1987
CGTCCTTTATTTCTACATTTATTTTATCATATTCCAAAAGAAATATTTACCTCAATCCCGCTTCCGCTTCTTCTCTGTCCGCCAGGATTTTCACTTCCGTATCCAGATGGGTGAGAATCTCGACGACTTCTTTTCGTGTGTCCGCCGTAGCATTGATGCAGCAGGTCGCCCGCCGAGGATCGATGGTGGTCAGAATGCCGAGATATTCATATCCTTCCATGATACGATTGACGTAGTTCACATCGCCCGGCGCGATTTCTATATAGACTCTGTTATCCACGGACGCGCCTCCGGAGAATAGTATACGGCGGCAGATCCTCTTCTGTCACCATCGTCAGCTCTTCCAGCGGATGGGGCGCTGCTGCCGCCTCTTCACCGTCTTTATTCGTCAGATGCCCGATTGTGACAGGAAACACATCCCCTGCCGGAGTAAGGCACTCAACGACCTCTCCCGCTTTGAAATAGTTGCGCTGCTGCACTTTGACTGTGCCGTTTCCTTTATCCTGCTCCAGAACAAGACCGATAAAATCATAAGGCTGCTCCGGCTGGGACTTCATATATTCTTGGGCGGAATGGTCGGGGTTCTGGAACGCGAAAGCCGTCGTGTAAGGACGATGGGATACCTTTTCCAGTTCTTCCCGCCATTCCGGACGAACGGAAAATGCCGCTCCCAATTCGTAGTACGAGTCAATCGCTTTCCGATACGCTGCCACAACCGCCGCCACATAGTAGACGCTCTTCATGCGGCCTTCAATTTTCAGAGAAGAAACGCCCGCTTCGATAAGTTCGGGGATATGGTCGATCATACAGAGATCTTTGCTGTTAAAAATATATGTGCCGTGCTCATCTTCTTCCACGGGGAAATACTGTCCCGGACGGGACTCTTCCATCACGGAATACTTAAACCGGCATGCCTGGATGCATTCGCCCCGGTTGGACTGGCGTTTCCCGTTTGTAAAATAATTGGATAAAAGACAGCGGCCGCTCCAGGAAATACAGAGCGCCCCATGGCCGAATACTTCCAGTTCGATATCCACCCGTTTTCTGATGTCCGCCATTTCCGAAAGGGATACTTCTCTGGCAAGAACGACGCGGGACGCGCCCATATCTTTCCATCTCCTGACGGTGCGCCAGTTTGCCGCGCTCGCCTGTGTGCTCACATGGACCGGCAAATCAGGCGCTGCTTCACGGGCGATATCAAATACGCCGAGATCGGAAATCAGGACGGCATCCGCATGAATATCCTGTAAATATTTCAGGTATGTGTCAAGCCCTTCCAAATCTTCATTCCGGGGAATGATATTGACCGTGATATACACTTTTTTCCCCATGGAATGGGCATACTCCACAGCCTCTTTCATTTCTTCCCGGGTAAAATTGCCGCCGTACGCACGGAGGCCGAAAGCTTTGCCCGCCATGTATACCGCGTCTGCCCCGTAAAGGAGCGCCATTTTCATTTTTTCCATATTTCCCGCCGGCGCGAGAAGTTCCATTTTTTCCACTTGTGTTCCTTTCTTCCCTTATTTCCTTATCTTACTTGACACCGCAAGACCGTCTCCCTCTTCATGGATGACCGTATCATAATGAGCCTCCACATATTCGAGGTATTCCCGCAGGCGTGTGACAAGCGTCCTGTACCGATGCGCCGCGGGTTCCCCGCTTCGCACCAATCCGCGGAAGAGGACATTATCCGCCGCAATAACCGCGTTTTCTGATAATTTCGGCTCAATAAGTTTCAAATGGCGGAGGTACTGCCCTTTCGGCCCGTCAAGGTAAACAAAATCATACGGCCCTGCAAGCGTAGAAAGCACTTCTCCCGCGTCCCCCAAATGGCACCGGACACGCTGCTCGAATCCTGCCGCCTGCATGACGGATACAGCCCGTTCATTCCGCAGGGCATCTATTTCTATGGTATCAATTTCCGCCAGGGGAAAATGCTCTGCCAGAAGCAAAGCGGAATAGCCGATGGCCGTTCCCACTTCCAGTATTTTCTTTGGATCGGCTGCCGCCGCGGCTTCCAGCAGCAGCTTCCTCTCCGCCCTGCGCAGAATGGGAATATTCTCTTCTTCCGCTTCCCGCTCCAGTTCCTTTCTCAGATCCGCAATCATGGCCATATCAGTCGTCCGTCCCATAGATGCGGTCGATTTCCGCCTGATGTTCTTCAAGCGTCTTCGTGAAGACATGGCGGCCGTCTTTTTCCGCCACATAGTAAAGATACTCTCCGGGCGCCGCGTCAAGCACCGCACGGACGGCATCCATGCCGGGACTGCTTATGGGGCCGGGCGGAAGTCCCTGCCGTTCATATGTATTATAAGGCGAATCAATTTTCGTATCCGCCATGGTCAGTTCCTCTTTCTGCCTGCCCAATGCATACTGGACAGTAGCGTCAATCTGAAGAGGCATCTGCTTCTCCAGACGCGCCAGGATGACAGAAGCGATCGGCACTTGATCTTCCTTTAACCGTGCTTCCCGCTCCACCATGGACGCGATGGTCATGAGGGCATGAATAGAAAGATGCTTCTCCTCCGCCCTCCTGCGCAATGCAGGCGTAAGCATTTCATCCGTGCGCCGATACATCATGTCAGCAATCTGCCGGGCGGAGCAAGATTTCGGAATCTCATACGTATCGGCGAAAAGAAACCCTTCTCCCTTCACCTTTGCCGCCTCGGGACCGTACATGTATGGAAAAGGCGCGTAAGTTTCCGCTTCATGAAGAAAATCTCCATAGCATTCCAGCCCCGCCTTCTGAAGAACATCTGCAATCTGCGCTGCGGTAAAGCCTTCCGGCACGGTAATCTTCACCACTTCTTCTTTTCCGTTTTTCAGAACCGAAATTGTCTCCGCCACCGTTGATCCCTGCCGGAATGTATAGTATCCGCTTTTAAGCGCCTTCCCGTTTCCTGTGGCCAAAAGCATGGCGCGGAAAACGGCGGCACTTCTGATAACACCTTTCTCCTCAAGCATTTCTCCGATTTCCCGCCCCGTGGCATTCTTCGGTATTTCCACCATCACCGTTCCATCCGCCGGTCCGTGATAAAAGAAATAAAAATAGAGGAACAGGCCCGCCGCCAGCGCCGCAAAAGCAAGCACCACCCCATGCAGGTATTTCCTTTTATCTTTTATAAAAGATATTTCCTTCATAAAACCTCTCTTGTTTCAATCGCGGAAGAACAGAAACCATCGCAGCCTTCCGCTGTTTTCATGACTGGTTTATTATACCACAACTCTGAAAATAGCCGCCTTTTCTCCGCCGTGCTACAATAGGTCCATCAGCAAAGGAGGAATTCCTATGGAAATCAAAATCGGAACTGTCGGTACCGCCGGCCGGACCGTCACGGAAAAAGACACTGCCCTTGCCGTCAAAAGCGGCTCTCTGCAAGTCCTTGCCACTCCTGTTTTATCCGCCCTTATGGAAGAGGCTGCCGTCGCCGCCCTTGCGCCCTGCCTGCCGCCAAAACAGACTACGGTAGGCGGTTTCATCGCCGTCCGCCACAACGCGCCCACCCCCGTGGGACAAACGATCAAAGCGACTGCCACCGTGACGGCGGTCAAAGGAAAGAAAATATCTTTCACCATCACCGCGTCTGATGAAAACGGCGCCATCGGTGAGGCGGAGCACACCCGTTTCCTTGTGGATGAAGAAGCGTTCATGAGGAAATTACACAAATAAAAGGATTTTCGGATCAAAAGGCATGGCAAAAGACGCCCGCGGTATTCTGCGGATGTTTTTCATTGATGCTTTATTTTTTTGTATGGCTTCCAGCGGCGCGTTCCACCCCTGTCCCGTCAAAAACGGGAATAAAACTTTGATCGGAAGATTCTTTCTGCTGGATATATCCGTCTTCAATGCCGAGCGCTTCCATGTACGCTTCCGCCTCTTCGTATTCTTCATCGGTAATCCGGCGGTTGATTTCAGGAAACTCTTCCGCTCTTCCGTGAGGCGTGTACTGCCGCATAAGGCTGAAAAGAACATCCCCTTTCCGAAACGTTTCCGCCACATATTCCAAAACGCCTTTCGTGTTTTTCATCTGCCCCGGCAAAATGAGGTGTCGGATAAGGACACCTTTTTTTAATATACCGTCGGCGCCGATTTCATAGGGGCCTGTCTGCCGGAACATCTGCTCAATGGCAGGCACCGCCTTTTCAAAGTAGTCCGGCGCGCTGCTGTACCTCTCCGCCGCCGCAGCGTCGCTGTACTTCAAATCAGGAAGCCAGCACTGTATTTTCTTCCGCAGGAACGCCACGGTATGAACGCTTTCATAGCCGCCGCAGTTATACACCACCGGTACGGGAAGCGGTTCTCTCAGACTTTGAAAAACGGCATGAGTAAAATGGGTCGGCGTCACAAGGTCGATATTGTGCGCGCCCCGGGCGATGAGTTCACGGTAAATCTCCGCCAGCCGCTCCACGGATATTTCTATCCCCCGGCACAGTTCAGATATTTCATAATTCTGGCAATAGACGCAGGACAAGTTGCACCCCGCAAAGAAAACCGTTCCCGCGCCTCTCGTTCCGCTGATGCACGGTTCTTCCCAATGATGGAGCGCCGCCCGGGATACGATGGGAAGCATGCCTGTCCGGCAGTAGCCGACAGCGCCCTGTCCGTGAATGGACTCCCGCCGCGGCACACGGCATCCCCGCGGGCAGATATTACAGATACTCATTATATGTCCTTTATATAAAGCGGGCTTTCCCGCAGAATTTCCACTACCTGATTATACACCGAAAGAAGAAAATCCATTGCCCCCGCTTTGTAAAAATCTTATAATGATACATATTGTGGGTAAAGCTGAAAGGAGAAATTTTATGGAACAGCAATCCGGTTTTTTGGACAGAATTTTTCACCTGAAAGAAAATCATACGTCCGTCAGGACAGAAATCATGGCGGGCATCACGACTTTCATGACAATGGCGTATATCCTCGCGGTCAATCCCGGCATCATGAGCGCCGCCGGCATGGATAAAGGCGCGCTTCTTACGGCGACCGCCCTTGCCGCATTCATCGGCACCATTCTCATGGCACTCTTTGCCAATTACCCCTTCGCCCTCGCTCCCGGCATGGGGCTGAATGCGTTTTTCGCTTTCACCGTCGTCGGGCAGATGGGCTATTCCTGGCAGACCGCCCTTGCCGCTGTTTGTCTGGAAGGCGTAATTTTCATTATCCTGTCTCTCACCAATGTACGCGAAGCGATTTTCAACGCGATCCCCATCAACCTGAAACGGGCAGTGTCGGCAGGTATCGGCCTGTTCATTGCCTTCATCGGACTGGTTTCCGCCAATATCATCGTCGCCAATCCCGCTACGAAAGTTTCTCTTTTCTCCTTTAAAGGCGCAATTGCCGCAGGCACATTCCACACCGTGGGAGTTCCGGTTCTCCTCGCCATCCTGGGTGTGCTTTTCACAGGCATCCTCATGGTGAAAAAAGTGAGAGGAAATATTCTCTGGGGCATCCTCTTCACATGGGGACTCGGCATTCTATGCGAACTCACGGGGCTCTACATCCCCGATCCCGCAAAAGGCGCGTTCAGTACTCTGCCGGATCTTTCCGCAGGCATTGCTTCTTTTACCCCTGTAAGCCTGTCCCCCATTTTCATGCAGCTTGATTTCTCAAAGGTGATGAGCCCTGATTTCTTCGTTGTCCTCTTCGCGTTCCTTTTCGTGGATATTTTTGATACCCTCGGCACCCTGGTCGGCGTTTCTTCCAAAGCAAACATGCTTGATGAGGAAGGGAAGCTGCCCCGCATCAAAGGCGCTCTCATGGCTGACGCTGTCGCCACCACCATCGGCGCGGGCCTCGGCGTTTCCACCACAACCACCTTCGTAGAAAGTGCGGCAGGCGTTTCTGAAGGCGGACGGACCGGTCTTTGCCCTCTCCCTGTTCCTTTCCCCCTTCTTCCTGGCAATTCCCGCCTTTGCCACCGCCCCCGCCCTCATCATCGTGGGCTTCCTCATGTTCACCGCCGTCACGGGCATCAACTTCAGCGACCCCACCGAAGCCATTCCCGCATATATCGCCATCCTTGCCATGCCCTTCACATACAGCATCGCCGAAGGCATCTCGTTCGGCATCATCACTTACACTGTCATGAACGCCCTCACAGGAAACGGGAAAAAGATCAGTGCCCTGATGTATATTCTGACCATCCTCTTCATCGGGAAATATATCTTCCTCTGATCGAAGTATTTCATACAAATGAAACGATAAATTTTTGAAGCACCACGGACCCTTCTTATCAGATAATGGTAAGGAGGGTATTTTACATGCTATGCTCCTTGCAGGCAAATTCGTCCGCCTCGATTTTATACACCGCCACATGCGCTGCCATTCGATCGGTAAACTCAAAATGCTTTTTATCCTGGCACTCCATGAAAATCGTAAGGATCTTTTTCTTCTCTTCCCTGTCTTTTACCACCGACACCGGTCCGCTCCCGATGATGCTGTGGTAGTACTCCGTGTAATCGCAGGCTTTCTCCGCCCGTCCCATGTCACCGCCGTTGTCGATTTCAAAACCGATGACAGGATTTGATTCTGCCAGTTCCCGTTTCAGTCCGGCATCAGCGCCATGGAAATACACCGTAAGCTTTCCCCCTTCATAAGAGTATCCGTAGTTGACCGGCACCACAAAAACACGGCCGCCGTCCTGAAAACCCAGATGAACGATTTTGCACTCGTCCAGAACTTTTCTGATTTCCGTTTCTTCCGTAATTTCTCTGTCGTTTCTTCTCATCATAACCTCCTCGATGACTATTGCCTGCTTAAATTATACCGCTCTGTATAAATTCCATCCTTATTTGTGCTATGATGGAAAAAACATCTGTGGAAAATATATTTTCTTACAAAGGAGATTATTATGTTTGAAAATGACAGCCGTTCTTCTTTGCGGAAATGGATTTTTGCCGCTCTCCTCGCCGCGGCAGGCGTCCTTCTTTCACCGGTCTTTTCTTTTCCTTTGGGAGTGACCCGTGCTTTCCCGCTCCAGCACATGATCAATATCTTTCTTGCGGTTCTCTGCGGCACGCGGTACGGTATTTCCGCCGCTTTTACCACATCGGTGATCAGGAATATCATCGGCTCCGGTTCGCTCCTCGCTTTCCCCGGCTCGATGATCGGCGCCTTCCTGTCGGGATACCTGTACAGCCGCACGAAAAAACTTTGGGCAGCCGTCCTTGGAGAATTCACAGGCACATCGCTCATCGGCGGCCTTGTCTCTTATCCGGTGGCCGCTCTCTTTATGGGGTCGTCAAAAGGAGCTTTTTTCTATATTTCTCTCTTCTCCGTTTCCTGCGGCGCCGGGTGCCTCATTGCTTTCATCGTCCTCAAAGGGATCCATATCTTTCAAACAAATACGATAAAAGAAAAATAATATTTCTTTTAAAATTGACTTTCCGAGGCCTTCAGGCCTCTTTCTTTTTGCACAAAAATGACGGCTGCACGCTTATCATATACGATTTGTATGTACAATTAACATCAGGCGTTAAAACCATTGACAGTTTTTATTTCCATCAGATATAATAAGTCTGTTTTGAGACATATTTCATTCATTTTTTATATTTCGTTTAAGTCTTGCTATCTAAATGAGAACCAAGGACAACAAGGGGATTTATTCAATGAGACATACCATACTGAGAGCCGCCGTCTGCGCATTTTTTGCCGGTGCAGCGATGACCGCCTCCGCGGCCAACCCATTTTCTGATGTAGAAAGCGATTCCTGGGCATACGAAGCCGTCGCTTCCCTGTCAGACCAGAACATTGTCGAAGGCTATCCTGACGGCACATTCAAAGGCGAAAGGAACATGACCCGTTACGAAATGGCGCAGATTACCGCCCGCCTGCTGGCAAAAAGAGACTCTCTTTCCGCTGATCAGCAGTCCGTCGTAGACAAGCTTTCAAGAGAGTATGCCAATGATCTCTCCAGCCTCGGCGTCCGTATTTCCGAACTGGAGAAAAAAACGGGAAAAACATCGCTTCTCACGGAACTCCGTGTACAGGGCATCGACCGTTACGATGATATTTTCAAAGACACAAAAGAAAAACACTATGAACTGGGCGCCCGCGTCCGTTTAAATACCATGACCAGGATCAATGACAGAAGCACCCTGTACGGGCAGCTTGAGACTTACATGGGCATGAACGGCAGAGACCCTTACGATATCAATAAATACACATACGATAAAAACGGAAACGAAAGCGTCCGCGCCGGACACAGCGATGGTGAGCTTCATCTGAACCGTCTTTGGACCACATTCCAGTTCGGTAAGAAACAGGACACCACGAACCTTCCTTTCGGACCGTCAAAGAACCTCATCGGTATCGGACAGTTCCCCGTCAAAATGGGGGTTACCGGCTATACCTATGACGGTGAATTTAAAGGCGCCTTCATCACTTTCGGCGACTACATAAAGGGAGGCCGTCTGACAATCGCTTATGGCCGCGCCACCAATATCAACTATAATTATACCGGTCCCATGATGCACGGAATAAAAGTCACGCCGATTGCCAAGAGCAAGCTGATTGTCGAGCTTTCCACCAACAAAGTGGTGGCCGCTGCCGTTGCCGCCAACCCGGCGCTCAAAAGCGTACTGGGAAAAGCCACCGGCCTGATCAACAGCAGCAATAATTTGCCAGAGCTGCAAAATAATTTAGGAAAGATCGTCAATCTCATCAAGACGCAGAATCCGCAGCTAGCACAGGCGGTCGCTGCCAAGCTGGGGACTCTCAATCTGAACTCCCTCGTTTCCGCCAGCACCATGTACTACAATCCCGCTAATGACACCCTCTATCCTATGGGAAAAGATGTCGTAATGGACTGGGGCGAAGATGAAGACGTGCCTGTCACTTACGCCTCCTATATTTACAAGGTTCCGGATCAATGGGAATTCCATGCGTATGCCATGAAAGCAAACGGTCCTGTCGGACACATCTGCGAGGCCTACGGCTTTGCCGGTTCTTACTACGTCACACCGAAATGGAATATCCACGGCGAATTCGTCAAGAATCTCCGTGTCCTTCCTTTGAATAACGAGAAGCCGCACAGCTTCAATTACGGTCTTTCCTACGGAACAGCAGACGTTCTCAAACCCAGATCTTACTCCATCGGCATAGATTATATTTACAGCCAGGCCGGCACATACTTCGGCGGCTCCGGCAATGATATCGCCGACCAATACATGGGACATGTCTATAAAAACTGGCACGGCATGAAAAATGTCCCTGCCTACTTTGCCGACAAGATGGACGCCCTGACTGACGGCAACCCCGCCAACGACCACAAGAACTTCGGCGGCGCCAAGTTCTTCCTCGCCAAAGCATCTTATGTTCCCATGAAAGGCCTTATCGTGGAAGCTGATTACGGCTTTAACGCCAAAGATATGGGCGGCAAAAAAATGGATAATATGTTCATGCTGAAAGCGACCGCTTACATCAAATAATGGAATAAAAGAAATACTTAACCCGTGATGATAATTCTGTCACGGGTTTTTACCTGGCTGTAAGAAAATGGCGGCAGCCATGTTTCCTTCTCTGACAAAACCAACCATCTGCCACTTCATTTCTCTAAAACAAAAAAGACCCCTTTCGAGGTCTTTTCTTTTGCCTGTATCTCAGAATACGTAGTTCAGGGATACGGTAGCCAAATTATCATAGTCGCTGCCATCCTTCGCGTCTACATCGAAGGCATATTCGCCGTGAAGTTTTACATTCTTGGCGAGGATGACATCAGCCTGGGCAAGCCAGTAATCCACATCCGTTTTGCTGATTGCTTCATCAATCGGACTTACGTTATAGGTAGAAGCGCCGAATACGCTGCCTTTTTCTGCATCAATATACTGAGCGGAAACACGGAAAGTGCCCGGTTTCTTCCAATTGGTATGACCGAAACCGAGACCTGCCGTCCAAACCTGCGGATCATTATCCGCATCGGTATTCTTGTAGAAATCACCGAATACATCAATCTTGTCGGTGATATTCGCAGTCAACCCAAGTCCCCATACATTGCCCTGGTTGTATGCCATATTGATATATTCCGCGTCATAGGACAGACGGCCTGTGGAACCGTAGAGACGTCCCAGGAAAGCTTCCGTATTGCTGCCGTCAGCCGCCTTCAGATCCCAGGACTTGAAACGGCCATAGCCCAGATCAAGAGCAAGTTTATCGCTGCCAAAGGTCGCGATGATGCCATCAAATTCATCATCATAGTAAGTCCCGGTCTGTCCGAGAGTAAGATCCTGACGGCCGAGGGTCACACCGACCTTGTCGCCGAACTGATGATGAACAATCAATTCTTCCATGTATGTATTTGCATCTTTACTGTCTTTGAAATTCATATCGCTGCGGAGACGCCCCTGTACATAAGTGCTGTCATTCACATCAGCATGCGCGGTAATCTTGATGCGTCCATCATACTTGTCTTTCGCTTCTGTACCGTCATATCCCTGTACCCAACGCATACGGGCATTGCCGGACCAGGAAATGTTGCCCACTTTCTTTTCCAAATTGCTTACGCGGACGCCGAGGTTCGCCAGTTCATCAGCATATTCCCCTGCCAGTCTGTCCAATGTGGCTTTCTGTTCAGCATTCAGCTGATCTTCACGAGCCATCAGACGGGCGATCACCTGAGCCAGTTCATAACGGGTCATGTTTCTTTCGCCTTTGAATGTACCGTCCGGATAGC
>OHGG01001193.1_pt1 | contig 10649 bp, 8 predicted proteins | sample 1567641 | NCBI WGS metagenome assembly OHGG01 (sample SAMEA3879561, study PRJEB24766) | human gut metagenome | biome: human-associated habitat; feature: feces | place: USA | collected 1985/1987
GATAGAAATTTCACTGTAACCTCCTACTTATACAGTTATTGTATCGCCGAAGATGTATAGATAGTAGTCCTCCAACGTAGGTGTCACTATTTTGGAATCTTCGGAAGGTTTTTTGTCTGAAAGCACCCTAAGTGAAACATCTCCGCTCTCATCGTCCCGTGCGATATTCGTCACACGGAATTTGTCCTGCGTCGACTGTACTTCCGATTCAAGGCAAGGGACGTTCCAGACTTTACCTTCTATCTTCTTTGTCAGCTCGTGAGGCGGGGCGTTGTCAACGATGACACCCTTTTTCAGCATGATGATATCGCGCGCGATGAACTCTATATCTGAGACAACGTGTGTCGCTATGATGACTATCTTATTGAATGCTATTCTTGAAATGTAGTTGCGAATCGAAATGCGTTGTTTCGGATCAAGTCCTGCGGTTGGTTCGTCGAGAATCAGAATCTCCGGATCACCCAAAACTGCCTGTGCGAGAGTAAGACGCTGCTTCATTCCGCCGGACAACGCGCCGATCTTGCGTTTTGGCACGTCATCAAGCTCAACGGCGGCAAGGATTTCCGGAATGTCATTTTTCGCTTTTTCCTTCGGTAAACCTTTTAGCGCAGCCATGTACCACATGAACCGTTCGACAGTGAAGTTTGGATAAAGCCCCGGATATTGCGGCATGAAACCAAGCTTTTCACGGAATCGCACACCCATTTTGAGAATATTTTCAGTCACGCCGTCGTCGCTTGTATATGTAATTTCGCCTGAGTCAGCCTTGAGGTTATCCGTGATAATGTTCATCAGCGTTGATTTTCCCGAGCCGTTCGGTCCGAGAAGCGCGTAGATGCCTGGGCACAGTGTTATTGTGAATGAATTGAGAGCAAGATTGTTTTTATATGATTTAGTAATATTATTTTGATTGTCACGTATTATTTTACTATCTAACATAATATCTGCCAAAAATGTCCTTAAAATATGACTTTAAATGCTCTTTTGCAAAATCATTACCCAATTCAGCCGATTTTTTTATATACTTATATGCCTCATCATAATTTTGGGGAACAATTTTACCCATTTCATAAAACCATCCATATATCAAATACGCCTCTGGATTATCCTTCAACATAGCCTGCTCACAATAAAATAACGCTTCTCTAAGCATATCATCTGATATAGATATTCCAAACATCTCATATGGATCTGCTAAGCATATTGCCAATCGAACCATTGCAAAATCGTTATCTGGTTCCATTTCTAGATACTTTCTATACCACTGACTAGCTTCATAGGCATTACGAACAGTTCCAATTCCATCATCATTACATATTGCACAATTGATTATGCCACATGGCACACCATCTTCTGCTGCAATCTTTGAGTAGTCATATCCAAGTTTGGGATTTTTTACTACATATTCCCCATTTAAATAGCAACACCCCATATCACCATAACATTTACTATTTCCTAACTCCATTCCCTTCCGCAAATAGTTTATAGCTATGTCATAATCTGTCCTTACAATTTGGTCTTCACCACTATAAATCTTCCATAATTCATAGCAAGCATCTCCACATTCCATTTGAACTGATTTTTCTAACATATTTATACCTTGCTGTATATCCGTATCCACTCCTATACCATAGATATAAAATCCTCCTAATAACGCCAACGAATCAGCATCCCCTTGTGATACATTATTTTCCAGTTCATGAAAAGCTATATCACATTCCCCTGCATGAATTTTTTCTAATACATAATCTGTCAAATCATCGTATCTATGACTCATCGTGCCCTCCTATCTATCATTTCAATATTAACACATATATATTTTTTTGGATTTTTGCATGTCTACTTAGCATATTACAATGTTTATATTTAACTATCTTTTCTCTACTTACTCCCACATTCTTTTCATATTCTTATTTCAGATTTAAGAGTTTACTCTTCATCACATCACTATACTTTCTCCCAATCTTCACCTCTCTTCCATCCTTCATAGTAATCATTTGATGGGTATACATATATACATAGTCTCTATTAACTACAACAGAAGAAGAACACCGTACAAAATTATCTGGTAAATCTTTCATAATTTCACTAAGTGGCCTATATTCATAAAATATTTTTTTCTCCTTTTCGTTCATCACAATATAAAACTTTGTCACACGCCCCTCTAACCTTATATACATTATCTCCCGGCAATCCAATATAATAATATTTCTGTCAAATCTGATCTTGATAAAAGCCTTACTCTTCTCACTCATTAAAGCTTCAATTAGTCTACCGGTAGTCATAACCAATCTGCCATCATGACGACCTTTGAGCATACAGTTCACATGTCTGCTTTCGTATATATCAAGTTCATTAGGGATTTTATTTGTATAAAAAATGATATTGCAGGATGGTGCTGCTTTATTGATACGTTTTGCAAGCTCTACGCCATTTCTGCCATTATAGAATGACAATTCAGTTATAAATATGTCATAATCAAATCTCTGATCGTCCAGATCTAACATTACCGACTCAAGGGTATGTGAAGCAATTGTCACATTATCCTTATCAATAACGTCATTTTTCATTTGAGATTCCAAAAGATACACTGTTCGACGTGTTTCGTCCTCATTCACGTCGCACACTCCGATTTTCACCATATTGAATTTTCTCTCCCCTCATTTATCTATGCGGTTCTCCGCCTCATTACCATCTAAATGTATCGGATTATGGGAATATATTCAATTATTACCATACATTATAAAGTCTGAAGTAATATACGTTTTAGTCATTCAAACAGGTATAGCAAGCAGTGCATTGTTTATTATTCAATTTTCAATGTCTATTTTGCATTAAAGAATTTCCCATTAAATCAATGGATAAAAAGCAGATTTTTTTTGACCAAATCTAGCCTTCTTCTGTTGAATCCGACAAATATTTATTATATATTCATATATAATTGGTAAATTATTCTATAATAACTGGAATCGCAGTTTAACTATCACGCCTAAATAAACACCTGAGGGGGAATGCAATATGAATTACCGTACCAGACCGGCTGAAAACGTATATTCTTTAGAGGAATTATTTATAAAATATCTTGGTCTTGATATACCAATCGTCCCACAGACATCTTCATATTCGAATAAGCACACATTTAGCCAACTATTTTTCACACGTAATTCTAACCAATCTGACGATATTGATGTTATCCTGTCGTATTCTGTGTTTAAAGAGTCATCCATTGATGAGCTTAAAAAGGTTGCCTCATCGCCAAAGCTGCCTCTTTACTATCTCATCCACCCAAATGAGAGTTATCCTACAGGACAGAAGCTTGGATCGTTTTTTTCTAATCTTGCTACTAAGAATTACAATGGAAGCATGCAGCCGGCTCCTGTACGTGAACTTCTAAGTTCCATAGACTATGATAAGTTATGTGACCATTTGGATACTATGATCGAAAAAAGATGTGACATAGATGACTCTTTCATAACCAAACTTCAGACCTACCTGAGTAATGTCATATCGACAGACAGTCATCTGCCTCATTACTGTACTATGTTCAAATGCACATCACCATCAGAATATCTGGCCACCATACTGCTTTATTCTTTGTTTGATGATGTAAACTTCCCTGCATATGCTTCAGAAGTCGCCCTCACAAGAAAAGATTTTACCGACAAACGGGTCAAAGAAAATGACCTCAACAACCCACACTTCCAAAAACTGATGAACGACGCCAGCAGAGTAAACAAACTCCAGGCATTTGCCACATACACGCTCATAGTGTTGTACTCGGTTCAGATGCTTGCAACCATATTCTCATCAGTTTGGATAAGTAACTATGATGAGACGAGCTTTAAGGGAACTCTATTCAGTATCGTGATGCTCTGTGCCTCCATCATCCTGACGGCGCTGAGATTTATCCCTTTCTCGCTCCACAAGAAATATTCCGATCTGAGTCTCGTACTGGAGCACTCCGTGCTGGATGAGAAGAATAATACTTACAGCATTACATATAACCATTTTCAGAACTGTTCGGAGTCATTCAATGCCATACAGAGAAATCGCAGACTGATCATCACTCTATTTTGCATAGCGGGCGTACTTTTTGTCGTGATATCATTTGTGTTCAACAGCTTCCCGCTTCTGGTCGCTCTGGTCAGCGCGTCATTTGGCGGAGTGATGCTCATAGACAGCATGCTGTATGACCACATTGCATACAGGAAATACGATTCCTACTTTTCCGATCAGACCTCCGGACACTCGCCCTCATCTGGATATGGGGTGGCGCGCATGTGCTCGTGGGATTACGATTCCAAACTGGATTCATTCAGACATACCGGATACAACAGGCTCACCAATTACAGTGAGGACTGCATTCGACATATATACGACCAGGTATCCGATTACTCCAGATATAGCTGGGCGACCCTGACCGCATTTATCATCACCCTGTCGTCCCTGGGTGTGATCGCGGAGATCCTGCAGCTTGTGAAACCGGATTTTGGATATTTTCGTATGCCAACAGCCTCCATGCTGTATTCAGTGTCCATGATCCTGATCCTGTTAAATGGTATCCTGAACATACTGATACTGCTGAGGGCCAGAACCCACTATCAGAAAATGGCTGATTTCTCGTTCTATGCGGGCAATCCGGATTCTGATAACCTTGCCGTGAGCCAGCTGTTCAGGCATCACCTGTACGCGGGCAATATCTCAGATCTGGCAATCGCAAGGGGGATATATAACTATAACTTCTGCAAATTTGAAGAGGGCGTATGCACTTCAGACATACAGCCTCCGGATGACAGATATCACCCGATGTACATTGTAAATCAGAAGATCCATCTCATCACGGATGTGGCTCTATGTATATTTGTGGCATATTTCAGCGTAGCTGTGTGGCATACCAACAAGCTGTCGAACATTATCGCACTGCCATTTCTTGCTGGCATATATGTCATATGGGCATTTCTCCTGTATCCGCTGCTCAAATACAGGAAGATAAAGAAAAATATTAGAAAACTTTTAAATGAACAGAAACAGGCATAATAAAACTCCCGGAACGGCACATTCATCTGTACCATTTCCGGGAGTTTTTCACGCCTGACGGTCTGATCTGATTTTCAGATGTCTATTTATCACTATCATCGCTGCCACGAGCGGTATGCCGAGGAACATCAGCTTTGTCAACTTCATTCCGGCTATCCCCACCACAATGCTGATGGCTAATATTCCAAGCTGATCTCCTATTCCATAGGCAAATGTGGACATCGCCGAGGCTCTTCCCCTTACCTCCGGAGCAGCACTCTCCATCACCATCATATTGATGAGCTCCTCTGAGGAATAATAAGATCCGCTCATGCATCCCCACAGGATTCCCATCAGAACAGGGGATGCTATACGCCCCACTCCAATTATGAATACACATCCCGTCACAAGGCTAATTGCGATTCCAGCTGCGACCACGTATTCACGGCGTGTTCTGTCAGCCACTATTCCTGTGATAACATTCACTGCGAGCGCCGTCACCGGCTGCCACACCAGAGCTAGGTTGACATTTTTCTCACTCATTCCTCCAAATGCCAAAAGCGGCTCATTGTAATACTGTATGCCCGCCGTGGCAAGTCCGACAGCACAAATGGATATCAGTAATGCCCTAGTCCTGTTTTGTTTACATAACGCTCTAAGCGTCTGTATAAAATGTATCTTTCCATCCTTTACAGATTCCGTTTTTATTGATGTTTCGTTTGTGGCCGTTTCATTTTCTTGTATTTCATCACCGCTGCAACTGCCTTGTCCCGCTGCTGCTCTCACCGCCATGTATATTGCCATGCACGCAAGTATTCCAACACCACCGACAATTCCCACAACATATATCTCCTGCCAGCCATGTCCGGATCTATTGGCAACCAAAGATCTCATCAGCGGAATACACATGGCCGCTGCCATGGCTGTTCCGCCGCATATTCCCCTCACCGTGGCACGTCTGTTTGCAGGGAGCATATCCACTATGTATATCATATGTATATCCAATGAGTAGCCAAGTATCAGTATTCCATTTCCAAGGAGATAAATCATAAGGCTGTCCGCCAGCATACATATGACACTTCCCACCGCCAGAAGTGAAACATTTATGAACAGCATCACCTTTCTTCCAACTATATCCGCATAAGATCTCACAAATGGCGTGAGCATCCCGATGAGGTAAAATGGCAGCATCATCCTGCTCATGTAAGCCACGCCTTCATCCGCACTCATTCCACTGGCATCTATAAGAAATGTAGTAACCGACAATGACTGCGTTCTCCCGAATATCTCTGTGCAGTAGGAGTCTATGAACTGGATCAGTATTATTAGCGCTGAGATAGAAATGATAGTTAATGAGATCTTTTTGTTTATAACATTTTCTCTTTTCATTGATTCTTTTTTCATATATCTTATCTGTATCTGATTTATCCACATAGATAAACTATCTCATCCAACAAACGCTCTATCAGTTCATATATAGCAACAGATGGATTCATCTCTTTAATGTTCCTATCCCTTCTCATGCCAAGTTTATTCCAATGTTCTTCCAACTCTTTTGCATTTTTTATTGCATCACGGATTTTTTCATTTGCATTGCTCCCCAATATCCTGCCTATAGTTCCCGGTGCAGCCTTATCCTTGGATGTATATTTATCTGTCCTCAGATATTCACACATGAGTCTGATTATCGTTCTGTTACTGTTATCCCCCTCCGGACTCAGATCTTGAAAATGCATGACCAGCCATGTCTCAAACATCAAGTTGGAATAATCAAGTATATACTCATTGTCAGATTCGAGCATAAGATTCACAACCTCTTGGATGTTAGCAGGCGCATCACAATCAAACACCAGATGCTTTTCATAATAAAAGTACTTACTCGCATTTACATCATCTGCAAGAAACTCTTCTGCGTAATCATATACTCTCCTTGCATCCCCTTTGGCATTGATCGGCTCTATCACTATATCAGAATACTGTACATGAAGATTGTTCTCCAGATATACTTTAAAGTACATTAAATAATTAAATTCTGTATTACCCTCACAAAATATTAGTAATTTTCCAGCATTTTCCGGCCTTGACTTTTGTATCTTTCTTTCCCCATTTATCAATCTTGGCATTTCTACTCACTCACCAACCCCTCTGCTACTTTGCTATCAAGCACGGGTACAGCGCCATATTTTCCTGCCATATAGTCTTTAGCAAAGCTTGCATCTGACCTGACACGTATATCTGCCAATGTATAAAAACTTGACACCCCTTTTCTATCCTTATCTACAAAAGCAATCTCATCTCTTCTGAACTGTCTTCTGTCCATAAGTCCGACATCGTGAGTTGTAAATATCAACTGCGCATTTTTATTTTTTTCACTTTGAAAAAGATCCACAATAAACTTTACCAATATCGGATGTAATCGTGCCGACATTTCGTCTACAATAAATGTGCCGCCTTCTTCCATTATATTTAATACATATTGAATAAATGAAAAATAGCGTATAGTTCCAGAAGATTCCATACTCATCTCAAACTCTTCCTGTCCTACAATTTCTCCCTTTTCATCGTACACGTTATGAATAGTATAAACTTCAACAGAGTCATCCTCTCCATCATCTGCGCTATTCCGGATACTAAGACCTTCTATTCCAACATCTGCAAATCTTATAAACTTTTCTATTTCGTTTCTATATTCTGGATCTTCTATCAATCTTCTTGAATAACTAACATTTGAAACTACACCCTTTACACTGGCTTCCAAAAACAATTCAAAATGAATATTCAATCCATTTTTTAAATATTCCTTAAAACTATCTACTATTTCTTTTACAGTCCCTGTTGCAAAATAATCCAGGACCCCTATATAGAGCCTGTCATCCCTGCACTTTTCAATTTTAGTAAGTTCACTTAGATATTTTTTCCCAAATGTAAGTTTATTTTTATCTCTCTCGAATACAGTTTTGTCATTATATAAAAGCCATTCCTCTTTTATAACATAACTTTTTTCATCAGGCATATCCGCTACTATAAAACCATATTGATATATATTGTCTTTATGATTAAAAAGTATCTCAAATTCTGACTCTTTTGATTCCTGTTCACTCAACCTGAAACGGTTTCTTTTTACATTTAACACTCGTCCTATTTTATTATTATCACTCTCGTCCGGTTCATGGTTAAAAAACTGGTTGTATATAAAGCTTTTAAAATAAAAGATCGCACTTATCAAATTAGACTTTCCACTTGCATTTTTCCCAAATACAGCCATGGTTTTTAGTGCTTTGCTATTTCCACGCTCTATCACATGTTCTTTCATATCTTTATATGACATTGCACGCATGTCGAGAACTACCTCATCCTTAAATGATGCAAAGTTTTTAACACGAAACATCAGTAACATATATGCACCTCCCATATATACTATATGCCTATTATTTATCAATATAATATCCCATCGGCATATGTTTTTCAATATTTTATCGTGTTTTGCGATTATTATTATTCGTTTAATTGCATTATAGTGATTTTTTATCTGTAAATATCGTTTTTTTCGTTTTTTTGATTTTTTATAGGGTTAAAATTTGCGTGTGGCACATTCTGCAGGATACTTACTGCATCAAAAAGAGATGTGCCTTATATTATAAAACACATCTCTTGTTATGTTTATAAATTTTATAGCCAAACGTATATCCCTTACTTACTAACCTTCCTGAAGTTCTTCTTTCCACGTCTCACAACAACGCCCTCTCCGTCGAACTTCTCCTCTGGAATTGTAGTCTGGACATCTGTGATCTTCTCGCCGTCCACAGCAACACCGCCCTGCTCTACGGCACGTCTGCCCTCGTTACGTGATGTTACAAGTCCTGACTTTACGAGAACTGACACGATATCGATCGAGCCGTCCTTGAAGTCGTCTGCTGCAAGTGTTACTGATGGCATGTCTGCTGCAACGCCCTTTGAGAACAGTGCTCTTGCGCTCTCCTGTGCCTTAGCAGCCTCCTCCTCGCCGTGTACAAGCTTTGTGAGCTCGTATGCAAGGATCTCCTTTGCCTGGTTGAGCTGGCTACCCTCCCAGTTGTCCATCTTGTCAATCTCCTCAAGTGGAAGGAATGTGAGCATACGGATGCACTTCAGGACATCTGCATCTGCGACATTTCTCCAGTACTGATAGAACTCAAATGGTGAAGTCTTATTAGGATCAAGCCATACAGCACCCTTCTGTGTCTTACCCATCTTCTTGCCCTCTGAGTTGAGAAGGAGTGTGATCGTCATGGCATATGCGTCCTTGCCAAGCTTTCTTCTGATAAGCTCTGTACCACCGAGCATGTTGCTCCACTGGTCGTCACCGCCGAACTGCATGTTGCAGCCGTACTTTTTAAAGAGATAATAGAAGTCGTAAGACTGCATTATCATGTAGTTGAACTCAAGGAAAGTCAGTCCTCTCTCCATTCTCTGCTTGTAGCACTCAAATGTGAGCATCTTGTTTACAGAGAAACAAGCACCAACATCACGAAGAACGTCAACATAGTTAAGGTCAAGCAGCCAGTCGCCGTTATTTACAATAATAGCTTTGTCATCAGAAAAATCGATAAAATGCGACATCTGCTTTTTGAAACACTCAACATTGTGGTTTATAGTTTCCTTAGTCATCATTTTTCTCATATCTGTCTTGCCTGATGGGTCGCCTATCATAGCTGTACCGCCGCCTATAAGAACGATAGGCTTGTTGCCTGCCATCTGAAGTCTTTTCATAAGGCAAAGTGCCATAAAGTGACCAACGTGTAAGCTGTCCGCAGTCGGGTCAAAGCCGATATAAAATACAGCCTTACCGTTATTAATAAGCTCTCTTACTTCGTCCTCGTTAGTGATTTGAGCTATAAGTCCTCTTTCTTGTAATTCTTCATAAACTCCCATTTATATATCCTCCTAAAATAAAAACAAATTTATAATGACAAAGTGGCACAAGTGCCGTTTTTCACCTTTTGTTCAATATTAATTCCCATAGTTAATTACCGTACAAATTTTGATTTAATAATTCCTCTGCGCTTTGAAGAAGAGTGTCAGTTATTTCAAGACCGCCCATAATACGTGCGAGTTCACTCTTTCTGCCTTCAAAATCAAGCGGTGTAACCAAAGTAAAAGTTTTATTATCATCAAATTTCTTTTGAATCAGAAAATGCTCGTTGGCATTTGAAGCAATTTGAGCAGAATGAGTAACACATTTAAGCTTCAATCCGATTTTTTGACTTGCTCTGCCGCTTACACCCGTGTCGATTTCGTCAAAAATCAAAGTTCCGATTGTATCATTGTACGATATTATGCTTTTAATTGCAAGCATTATTCTCGAAAGCTCACCGCCTGAAGCAACCTTTGACAATGATTTAAGCGGCTCACCGGGATTTGCGGAAATCATAAATTCGATTTTGTCAAAACCCGTTGACGATAAATTACCTTTATCGAAATTAACAAAAAACTGCATTTTAGGCATATCGAGAAATGAAAGTTCGTTTTTTACGTTTTTTTCAAAATCAGATGCAACCTTTTTTCTTTCATTTGAAAGTTTTTCGGCAAGACTAACTGTTTCATTTAATAAGCCGTCATATTCTTTATTAAGCCTGTCAAGCTCCTCGTCAGCA